>AMFJ01033964.1_pt1 | contig 34222 bp, 29 predicted proteins | sample 427208 | NCBI WGS metagenome assembly AMFJ01 (sample SAMN02954298, study PRJNA114691) | groundwater metagenome | biome: aquatic; feature: subsurface aquifer; material: sediment; isolation source: subsurface aquifer sediment | place: USA: Rifle, CO | collected 2008-08 | reverse complement strand
AAGCCCTTCAGGTAATTAAATATAATTTGTCTAACTCATATATCCACAATAACCTCTTGGCCCGCCGTTTAACAACAGGTGATGATGATGCAGTGTATGGATATTAGAATTTGTGTACATGTCTCTTTGTTAGTTTGCAAATGTAGAAGAAAAAAATGTTAACATCCAAAAATAATTTTCAGAAATTTTTAGTAAGAATGTATACTGCCCTGTGCTACAGCAAGATATTCTACACCCAACCAGGTAATCATTAGCATTATAAATGCCAAAGGGATTATTAAAAGTGCTTTTCTTCTGGAAATACCTGCGTAGGACGCATGCAGGTATACCAGATATGATGCTGCTGTGATAAATGCCCATACCTCTTTTGGATCCCATGTCCAGTAATCGCCCCAGGCCTCCTTTGCCCAGATTGCACCCATGAGCATTCCTGCTATCAGGAAACCAAAACCTATAAAAATCAGGTTATCAATGAGAGTAAACAGTTCTCCCTCTTTTCCTTCGTCCCGTAACAGGGTAATGATGGCTGCTAAGGTAGCAGCACCCATCATCGCATATGAGAGAATGTAAACTGTAACATGAGGCACAAACCATATGCTCTGCAAAGCAGGCATCAGGTTGGTTGTATGAATTTCCGGTTTAAGCAGGTTTACCAGAACAAAAACCGTGGATACGACAACACTGTAGGCCATAAGCCATTTGTATCTCCACCTGAGGTATGTGACATATCCCACAAGCACAATAAACAGAGAGTACCAGAGCCTGGTTTCACCCATTGTCCGAAGCGGCGGATGATCCATTGAAGCCCAAAGCAGGCCGATAAATGCAGAAAAGAGAAGAAGACCTGCAACTATGAGCAAATTGCCCCACAGAGCTTTGTTCGACTTATATAACAACAGCGTTCCGCCATACCATAGTACAAGCGAACCTGCCGCAAAATATATGAATTCATTCCAGCTCATTCTCTTTTCCCTCCTTTCCATAACAGGGTTATTGCCCCCAGCATTACAAGTATGATTCCCACATAGACAGGTACAATCCAGGGATCGTAAACCAGCTCAAATACAGAGATGTCCGAATCTCTTCCGGCGCGTGTATCATATGAATACTGATAAACCTTCCAGCTTCCTGCAGTAAGAGGCTTGTTCACCTCAACCGTTCCCTTTTTTTCAACTCCGTTTTTGGTAAAGACAACTACATCCGAGAGAAATTTCCTAGGCTCTGGAAAAGTCATCGCAAAGCAAAGCACATCTGACACATCCAGTACTAAGAAGGGCTGAAAATGGTTTCCGCAGCTTACCCATCCGCTTGAGACATAATTATCAGCTCTGCGGGTGGCTGTAATGAATGCTCTTGGTGCCATACGAGGCCGGTAATCAAAAGTGTCGACTGCAACAGACCAGACGGAAATTTCTCCTTTTGACCCCTCAAAACTCTCAATAAGCGAAGGTTTCCCCGGAGGCTGAGTCTCTCCTGTTCGTTTATCAATCAGGGCTATCTGCGGAGAGAACTCTTCCATTGAAAAATCGTTGAGTGTAATTGCCAGTGGAAGCTCCTCTTGAGTTTGGGAACCCGTCCTCTCTCCTCTCCATTCTGTCTGCCCCTCGGCAATTCTCATAAAATACCGCTGCATGTCTGCAGAACCCGGGCCTGCTGCCACAAGCAGAATAAAGAGCCCTAAATGGTTAAGCATGAAGCTGTAATCCCTCTTAAGATTAAAACTCCTGAATCTTCTTCCGATTGTAAGGGACAGGTTGGCCATGATCATAAGATAGATTAAGGCAAATGGCCAGGAGTGCTTGACATCGTTGCAGGGGATAAGACCCATATAAATTGACATCATGGTAATTGAGACAAGCAGTATCACAGATACTCTGCCAGCCCCAAATCTTCCCACCTGAGTAGCCGGTTTAACAAAAGCCAGCACCAGAAGTAGTATAGAGAGTACAATATTTACAGGCCAGGAGAAGATTGTAAAATCGAGCGGCCCAATAGCAAATTGCAGGGCGAACCCTGCAATTACTGTGGCAATTATTATCAACAACTCGTTTATAGCAGTTTTTTGCTTGATTTCGCCTTCTCTATCCATTGTGGAATTATTGTAGAATTAAAAACTTCTTTCTTTTCGCGAAGGTCTTTCATATCAAGTCCTATGTACTTTTGCGCTTTTTCTTTTGTTGATATATCGGGCATAGGAACCTCTCCTGTTACTCCAAGAACTTCAAGAACTTTCTTTGCCTCAAGTTGTGCCTGATAGCTTTTGTCAAGTGCATGGGCCATTATTCTTTGAGTCTCCACAGGAGCATGAAAGGATGCTCCGTGAGATGCAACGGCAAAATCCCATCTCCATTGAGCAGCCCTTAGCAGTTTAAGAACCGGTTCCATTTGTTTTTCGTTTGCTCCGTTGTCCCAGGCATACTTCGCTTCAACATGTGCTTTTACAAGTTCTTTCTCAACCCTGTCTCTTATCTCAAGAACCTTATCCTGATATTCATAGACATACTTCATCAGGTTCTCTTTTGTGTCGCGATGGCAGCTAAGACATGTTCTGTCTATGTTAAGCAGCGGAGACACCAGCTGGTGGTCGCTATATTTAATTGCTCCGTCTGTTTTATATGGCATATGGCAATCGGCGCAAGATAGCCCCCGCTGAGCGTGAGGACCAAGTTTAAATAGCTCATAGTCGGGGTGCTGAGCCTTTAGCATTGGAGTCTTGCTCAGTTTGTGAGTCCAGTCTGTGAAACCGGCCTCATCGTAATACTCCTCCATGGTTTCAACAGTCATTCCCTTGTCCCATGGGAAAGTCAGGTACTTGCCATCGCCCTTGAAATAGTACTCAACATGGCATTGTGCGCATGCAAGAGAGCGAAGCTCCTGAATTGAGGATTTGCCAATATCCATTCCCATTCTTTCATAAGCCTCGGCAAGAGCGGGGCGGGATATGTTTATGTTCATGTTCTGTGGGTTGTGGCAATCGGCACAACCGACCGGATTTACAATTTCATGACCAAAGGCAGCCCATTTCTTAGAATAGAAGTTCTCAATTCCAACATCTGCCATCATTCTTGGAACATCCGGGCTTTTGCATGCCCAGCAGGTAGCAGGCTGAGGACCCTCCTCTGGTGTCATGGGAGCTCCCGTTCTGAGGGAGTTGCGCATATCATCAAGCGCGTGCATGTGCCCGCGCGGCGACGAATAGTCCTGTGAGAATGCATATCCTGCCCAGAGGACGACCATCTCCGGTCTCATCTCCAGAACATCTTTAACGACGTTTCCGTTGTGTTTGCTTTCGAATGTTGTGTCAGCAGTTTTTTGCCAGGTTTCGTATTCACGCGGATAGTTCTCTCCCCAGATTTCATTGCGCGACTCAATACCTGTAATCTCAACCCTTTTGTTCGAAAAGAGAGTGGCAATTTCTGCCCGCCTTTCGTTTACCGATGCAGCCAGAAGACCGAGCAGAAAAACAATTACTATTGTACCCCCAAAGAGAACCCACATAAGCAGTCCTCTGTTTTTTTCAATAAACAGTTTAAGTTTCATAGGATATCGTTTATTTCATAATCTCTTTTAACCATTTGGGTACTGCGGAATTTGGCAATGGAACTATTGCATTCGGGCTCATTGCAAGATTTGAGATTCTTCCGTGAGGAACCTCCCTGTGGCAATCCCAGCATGCCTTTCCCATGCCCTCCTGAATATCGGAATAGCTGAGCATTCCGGTCTTTATAAATTCGGTGTTAAGCTGAGTGTGACACCTTATACAGTTCTCCATAATCACGCCGTAGCTCTCCTTCCTTGGTCTGAGGACCTGTGGTTCCATACGAAGGGTAAAAACAGATGCGTGGAACAGACCGTCTTTTGCCTTGAAGGCGTACTGACGAAAAACATTATCGTGAGGGACATGGCACTCATTACAGGTGGCCCACGCCTGATGGGAGCTCTTTTGCCACGACTGATAATAGGGAGCCATAATATGGCAGTTTACACATGACGAAGGATCGTCCGACAGATAAGAGGGCATTCTGGCGACATACATAAGATAAATAAAAACCCCCGTTACGGCTCCTAAGAGTACAACAACCGGAACAACCAGTCTCTTTGGAAAAGTTACTTCCATAATCTTCTCTTTTGATCCTTAACAAAGATAAAAAATCTTATCAATAACCCAGTTCAAAATCAAGGTCAACAGCACTTAAACCCTCATCCATCCATTTTGGCATCTTTTCACACTTAAGATAGTGATTGAAAAACTGCATCATCCGTTTCTGAAAATCTATTTTATTTTCAATTTTCTGCGGCCAGTGAACCTCTCCTGAATAGTTAAGGAGCCAAACCGGCTTCTGAAGTCGTTTTAGAGAAGTAAAATATTCAATACCCTGATACCAGGGAACATGTCCATCCTTATCATTTGCCATTATTAAAATTGGAGTAGTAACTTTGTCCATAGAAAAAATTGGAGAATTTTCGATGTACCTCAGCGGGGACTCCCATGGGGTTTTTCCTATCCTGCTCTGTTCGTGTTCATACTGGAAAGATCTGTTATGTCCAGTTCCCCAGCGAATTCCTCCGTATGCGCTGATCATATTCACAACAGGTGCTCCGGATTCTATCGCAGCAAAAAGAGATGTTCTTGTTGCAAGATATGCAACCTGATATCCGCCCCAGCTGTGTCCCTGCGCTCCAATTTTAGACTTGTCTACAAATCCCATATTCAATATAGTCGAAATGGCCGGCATTACGCAATTATAGGCGCTCTCTCCAGGGTAACCCTCTTTGTAGTATATATCTGGATTGAAAACAACATAACCGTTACTTGTATACATGTGGTAATCAATAGTTGACCGGTGAGCTTCGGGAATTCTGTAGGAGTATAGGGTTGATGAGTTTTTTTCATAGAAGTTCACTATCATCGGATATTTTTTTGCAGGATCAAAATCGGCAGGTTTATAAATAACTCCTTCAATAACTTTCCCCTCAAGAGTAGTCCAGTTAATTAACTCGGCTGTTCCCCAGTTGAATTCAGATTGCTGTGGATTTGCATTTGTGATTTTTACCGGTTTTTTGAAACTAATATTGCTTAGCCACAAATCCGGAAATTGTTCAAAACTCTCTTTTGTAAAAATCATCTCCCCGCTCGAGGCAGCTTTCTTTACATTTCCATATATGAAAGGCCCGGAGATGATTTGTTTCGGCTCTTCCCTGCGATTTAGATTTAGCGAATAAAAGCCGCTCTCCTTGCTTGTTTCATTAAAAGAAGACAGAAACAGAGGATTTTTTTCATCGATATACTCTTGATTCGGATCAAGCCGTACTACTCTGTATATTATCCTGTTTTCCCTTCCGTTGAATGTTATTCTCTCAGGAGTAAAAACATTATCGGGACTTACTCTCCATATGTCGTACCTGTCATAGACATAAAGAGCCGACTCATCCTCGTTCCAACCTGCAATCTGATATGAAGAAGGCATCTCCGGTACATCATTTTCCTCATCGGATACTTGAATAACGGTTGGAGATGTAATCCGGTATTCTTTGAGTCTGGAAACCGAAAAAGCGAACCAGGAACTGTCCGGAAGGCTATACCAGTAAAGAAATGAGCCTTTAGGAGAGACTCTTACCTCCCCACTGAGGCCATTTGTCACAGAAGTATTCCTCCCCAGCAATGAATTGAAAAGGAAAACATCGTATTTAGTTTTGCCTTCCCACATCTCTGCAAGTTTGTAGTTGTCATTTGAAATAACAACGGAATAGTCCGAATTTCCCTTGTCCAGCATAATGGAATGATCGGCTATAGGCGATTCTATCTGATTTGCAATATCATTTTTTAAATCATAGACTGCCAAAAAACTTCTCTTTTTATCTTTTTCCTTGTCAATTACCTGTATTGTAAACTGCGTTTTCTCCTTCCAGTTCCAGACCTGTACAGCCGGCCATTCATCCTTTGCTATAGTTGTATCTCTTTGTTTATCTGCGGGAGCGGTGCCAAAATACATTTTTGAACCGTCTTCGGAAAAATGAAGTTCGCGATTTTCGGATACTTTCCACCCGTTAGGGAATGAACTGTTTCCCTTAACAATTATCTGTTTTGATTCCGAACCTTCGCTTTTAAGCCAGAGTTCACCGTTTGATATCCACACAGCATTATGGCCGTCGTCAGAAATTGACATTTTATCCGTTTTCTTTGCTGACGATAACTCGGTCGTTTTATTGCTTTCAACCTGGAATAGGATAAGTTTGTCTTTTGTTTTAATTAGCACACTTTTTCCCTTTTTTGCAGGAAGATAGTCTGCCACTCCTGTATATTTTCTCTCCAGGCCAGCAGAGAGATCAAGTATTGTGAGAACTGAGTCCTTACTCTTAACCGCAATCCAGTTGCCCCATTCAGGTAGCATTTTGAAAGAGATTACCGAATCTCTCTTTACACTCTCCCTTTTAAAAATTGAGTAAAAAATTAAAGATTCTGCCTTTTTTTCGGCCTTGTTAAAAACAAGATACCTCGAGTCCGGAGTAAAAAAGATTGTCTTTGCCGAATCGGCACTAAATATTTCATCGCCTCTGGAATTATAAAGTTTTGCAACAGACTTTCCCTTCCATGGCTCAATCTTGACGGCGACAAATTTACCATCATCAGAGATTTTTGAATCTGTAATTCTGTTCCATTTAACAATATCATTAACCGTCAGCAACTTCTTTCCTGGTTGTGCATGAATTGTTAAAACGGCAAAAATGATTAACGAGAAAGCGATTATTAGTTTTTTCATCTTATTGGAATGTTTAAGATCCATCGTTGGGTTTTGTACAAATATAATGAATTCTGCCATCGTAATTTGCTTTTAATTATTTACATTCGTATTATGGAAAACTTCAGAAAGATTAACGAACAGGAGGTTAGGCAACTCAAATTGCAGAGATGCCACTCTGAAGACTGGTCACGGATATTAGTTGATAATGCATTTAAACCGGAAAGGGTTTGGGATGCTGCCTTTTCGGGAGATATACGCCTTGGCGTTTTCGAATCAAAATTTGAACTCCCCGGGGGTGTAAGAATACAGTCGGGTATATGTCATGCAAAACTTCACAATGTATCAGTTGGCAACAATACATGCATAGAAAACATCCACAACTACATTGCAAACTACGACATAGGCAGCGACTGTATAATTGAAAATGTGGACAGAATTGTGGTTGATGGAGTTTCATCTTTCGGGAATGGAGTTGAGGTATCTGTACTCAATGAAACAGGAGGAAGGGAGGTCCCAATAAACGACAAGCTCACTGCACACTTTGCATACATAATGGCTCTTTATCGTCACAGACCGGCACTTATAAAGAGAATGCGGGAGCTTGTGAATTTCTATTCAAAAAAACACTCTTCAAACAGAGGATATATTGGAAACGGTGTTAAAATCAGCAATACCGGCTCCATTAGAGAAGTGAGAATTGGAGACAAGACAATTATTGAAGGAGCCTCTATGCTTAAAAACGGAAGTATCAACAGCAATGAAAGCGATCCCGTATATATTGGGTATGGAGTAAGGTGTGAGGATTTTATTATTTCGTCCGGTGCCCATCTCGATATCGGAGCGACTATAAGCCGCTGTTTTGTTGGTCAGTCCACAATTTTAAGCCGTAACTATTCTGCAACCGATTCGTTGTTTTTCAGCAACTGCCATGGCGAAAACGGAGAGGCCTGCGCAGTCTTTGCCGGTCCATATACTGTAAGCCACCACAAGTCAAGTCTGCTGATTGCCGGAATGTTTTCTTTTATGAATGCCGGATCCGGATCAAACCAGTCCAATCACATGTACAAACTGGGTCCTATTCACCAGGGCATTTTAGAAAGAGGAGCTAAAACCACTTCCGATTCATATATACTATGGCCATCAAGAATCGGAGCATTTTCACTTGTTATGGGCCGGCATGTGAACAATACCGACACAAGTTCACTCCCGTTCTCGTACCTAATTGAAAAAAACAACACTACTTACCTCATTCCGGGAGTAAATCTGCGTAGTGTTGGAACAATCCGTGATGCACAAAAATGGCCAAAGAGAGATAAACGAAAAGACCCCAACAAACTGGACCAGATAAACTACAATCTATTAAGTCCGTATACAATTCAGAAGATGCTCACGGGCCGCTCGCTGCTGCTTGAACTGAGAAGAGTTTCGGGAGAAACCACCGACCTGTTTTCCTATAAGAGTACCAAGATCAAAAACTCTTCCCTGATGAACGGGATAATGTTCTATGAAACAGCCATAAACAAGTTTCTTGGAAACTCACTAATCAAGAGGCTGGAGGGTATCGATTTTAAATCCGAACAGGATATCCGAAATCGCCTGAAACCTGACTCTGCCTCCGGACTTGGAGAGTGGGTCGACATCTCCGGTTTAATTGCCCCTCAAAGTGAAATTGAACTCCTGATGAAAGGGATTGAAGAGAACTCTTTGTGCAAGCTAAAAGAGATAAATGAATTCATCGAAGAGCTTCATAAAAATTACTACAACTATGAATGGAGCTGGGCCTACAGTAAAATCAAGGAGTTCTATGGTATTGATCCGGAAACAATAACTGCAAAAGAGGTCAAGCAAATTGTCCTCGCCTGGGAAAATGCAGTTGTTGGGCTCGACAAAATGATATACGACGACGCAAAGAAGGAGTTCTCATTAAGTTCCATGACCGGGTTTGGAGCCGATGGCGATTCCAACGAACGCCTTCAGGATTTCGAACAGGTAAGGGGCGGATTTGAGAGCAACCCGTTTGTTTCTGCAGTTCTCCAGCACATCGAAAACAAAACTGCGCTTGGAAATGAGCTGATTGGGAGGCTAAAGAATATCGTAGATTAAGCATATAATTATACCATTTTGATACCACATTGCACTCTCGGAGTGCGTATTTTTGTTTTTTTTTAAAATTCTAATATCGCAGAAAATGAAAAACCTTATTTTAACACTTTTGACAATTTTTGCAATTCAATCATCATTACAGGCACAAGTTGCAGTACAAATCAGTGATTCTCAACAGAACCTGTATGAAAGAAAAGTGGTAACATTCAACAGAATGAAGCGGACAGGAATCCGTCTTACTATTTTAGGTACTGCTCTTGCCGGAGTTGGAACAGGTTTGCTTGTAGACTACATAATAAAAAATGATAACATTTATTATGATTATAATCAAGATGAAATGGATTTCAAGTACGCAATGGGAGTTAGTATGACAACACTAGGAGCTGCTGCTATAGGCGGAGGAATTACATTATGGTCAATTGGTGCAGCGAAGTCGAATAGCTATAAAAGAAAGCTCGACACTTTCTCTTTCAATCTGAGTCCGGGTTACCGACAGCAATTCTCGCTGGCGTACAGATTTTAAAATTCACAACTGTTTTTTTGGCAGATTAAATTATATTCATTTACATATAATTTCACAATAAACTATAATATTATATCTATTTAAATATAATTTATTATATTTGTGCAAATTTATATCTAAAAACATATAATGAAACGTTTGGCAGAATTTGTAAAGGAGCGAAGAAAAGAGGTCGATCTTACTCAGGAGGAGTTTGCAGAAAGAACAGGTGTGGCATTGACTGTAATACGTAAAATTGAGCAGGGTAAGACAAACCTGAATGTGGACAAAGTCAACATAATATTGAGCATGTTCGGGCACGAGTTGGCACCGGTTAACAGTAAAGAGATAGTAGAATGAGAAGAGGCAAAGTATATTATAAAGATATTCCGGCAGGGATGATTACTGAAACTGATGACGGTGAATTCGTTTTCCGGTATGAGGAACAATATGTAAAAGAACATCCTGCCGATTTTATCACGTTTACAATGCCTGTTAGTAATGTCCCATATATTGATAATCGATTGTTCCCTTTTTTTGAAGGGCTCATACCAGAAGGATGGTTGCTGGATTTAGCTTCAAAAAACTGGAAAATCAACCGAAATGACAGGATGGGTTTGTTGCTTGCCTGCTGCCAGAATTGCATTGGTGCCGTAAGCGTAATACCAATACGAGGGAGTGATGGAGAATAAGTGTTTATATTGTTATGAATCCCTCGAAAACGAGGTGGATTTTCACGAAAAATGCTGCAGGACGTTCTTTGGGTCTGCAACTCCACCTGCATTTCCATATTCTATCACACAGATGGAAGAATTGGCAGTGAGTGTTGTTGAACGGAGTATAGCCGTACCCGGCGTGCAACCTAAGCTATCATTGTCGATCATTAAAGAAAATCAGAGAAAAGGGAAAAATCGGCTGACAGTTGTTGGGGCTTTAGGAGGACAATATATTTTCAAACCACCATCAGAAAAATACCCCGAAATGCCGGAAAACGAGCATCTTACTATGCGGATAGCAGATGCATATGGCATTCGTGTTGTCCCATCCAGTCTTATCAGGCTTGCATCCGGAGAATTGTCCTATATCACGAAAAGAATAGATCGTACAGAAAAAGGTGCAAAAATCCATATGCTGGATATGTTCCAGATTACGGAAGCATTTGACAAATACAAAAGCTCCATGGAGAAAGTGGGCAAAGCGCTTCATGATTATTCAGTCAACACCTTGCTGGATAAAGTATTTTACCTTGAACTGAGTGTGTTTAGCTTCCTGACTGGCAACAACGATATGCACCTGAAAAACTTCTCCATGATTGAAAGTCCTTCCGGCTGGGTATTGGCTCCTGCGTATGACCTTCTGAATGTCGCAATAATTAATCCCATCGACACTGAAGAACTTGCACTTACAATAGAAGGCAAGAAGAAGAAAATTAAATGGGTTCATTTTAAACACCTTGGAGAAGGAATGGGGCTGACAAGCAAACAAATCCAAAGCGTATATTCGAGGATGCTTAAAAACAAACCAAAGGCTATAGAATTGATTGCGAAGTCTTTCCTGTCGGATGGCATGAAAGAGGTCTATAAAAATCTTCTTCAATCAAGATATGAGCAACTATAATCTGCTAGTTAGGCCCTCCATTATCGCCGGAGGCGTAAACCTGCGACGCAGGAGCACCAATTTTGCCACTTTTTTGGTAGCGACAGGGAGTCAACCTATTTCAAGACGAGACATAGACGGTAAAACCGAGTGAAATATATTTGATAGGCAATATAAGCTGACGCGGGCTTTGCAAGGAGGATTTGGGCACCAGCTAAGCGAGTAGAACGTATAGAAAAACATTAGCAGGAATTGGCCTCCGTGGAACACGATAAGCTATTCAATTCCTGCCTATGTTTTTTAGAGAAACGAGCGCTAAGCGGGTAAATCCGGTGCAACAAGTTCAATTTGCACTCTGTTGATTATTTGACCATGAGCCTTTCGCCGGCACTCTCCTTAACGGTTCTTTTCCACATTTCGGAATAACCGGGCTGAGATGGCGAGGCAGGAATGGATTTGCTGTGTCCGTTATTGATGAAACAGCCGTTCGCATCTTGCTTTTTGATGTTGCCATCCATGAACTTAACAAGAAGGTATTTGTCTAGTTTATCCCATTTGGCAAACAGATCCTGAGCTGTATTTACAGAATAGTCTGTAAGGAATTCTCTTGCTTTTTGTGGAGATTCTTTATAAAGCATCATTGCTGCAGCATCTATTGCAGCTGTTCTTTCAATTGCGTCATTTTCATGTTTATCGACTGCCTTGCGAACTTCCGGTGCAACGCGATCATAAAGCAAATATGCAAAGTTAGTTACCCTGTTAAAAAGCCAGAAGGCCGATGTAGGTGAGTATGTGAGCATGTCGCCGTTTCCAACGCGGAAACACTCCGGAACCCTGAGTGTGCTTGAGTAAATTGGGGTGAGAGCCGATGTTGCTGCATCGTCTACGCCAAACCAGAAGATTCCTCCGACTTCGTCCGGAAGCCAGTTGCGGGCCTGGCCAAGCAACCAGAAGCCTGTTTGCTGAGTTGCTATTGCTCTTTCGTTTATGTAGCTTACTCCGTCTACTTTAAATCCCATTGGCCTCCATCTGTATGGAAGTGTATGTCCGCCGGCTCCGGCATCTTTTGTCATATCAAGTGCGGTTCCTTCGTAATGGTCTCTCATTACATCTGCAACCATTTTAACTGTGAGTTTCTGTGCCGGTTTTATATACAAGGGTAGTCTGTTTTTTGCATTGTGTCCCATTGCATAGTCCTGGTAATCGGTATATGGTTTGCCATTTATCATTCCGCCGCCAAGAATATTGAAAGCTGCCCATACCCTGGCTTCGCATCCTCTCATCGATCCAAAATCGAGGGGAGCATATGTGTCGGAGAAATTGAAATCTTTGTCTGTTCCTTTGTAATATCCGTTTTCACGGGCAAAAGAAATTACATCAGGTGCATAAAGAAAGTTTTCGGGATCGTTCAACGGGAAAGTAGTTATTCTTGCATGATTTGCATGTGCAGAAATGTATCCGTCCGGAATTCTGGCTGCTACCCATACAGCACCTTTATTGGCATTTTTCCCGTTTACCATCTTTACTCCCTTGCCTATCATCTCAAGAATCCAAACTTCATTTTTATCTGCAACCGAGAATGATTCACCTGCTGAATAATAGCCATATTCCTTAACAAAATCGGTCATTATTTTAATGGCTTCTCTTGCTGTATTGGCTCTTTGTAATGTTACATATATTAAAGATCCATAGTCCATTATAGCTGTTGAATCTTCGAGGGGAAGCCCACCGAAGGTTGTTTCGGTTATAATGACCTGATGTTCGTTCATGTTTCCTACTGTTGTATAAGTTTTTCCAATCTGAGGAATCTCTCCGAGATATTTACCTGTGTCCCATTCGTAAATTTTAAGCATCGAACCCGGTGCAAACGAATTGGCCATTTTAAAGTACAATTCTCCATAAAGCTGGTGAGAATCTGCAGAATAGGTTACCATAACGGACCCGTCTTTTGTGGCTCCCCTGGATATGAGCAGGTTTGTACAAGATTCTCCCCTGCCGGGAATAAGAAGGAGGGCTGCAAGAGTGAGGAGCGAAATAATAGTTTTTTTCATATTGACAATTTGGTTGATTTTTGATTAGCTATTTCTATCTTTACAAAGATAGTATTATTTTTGTACTAACATGAAAGCGATGAAAACCAGCAAACTACTTATTCTAACTGTTACAATCCTGTTCTTTTCGCCATTTATTTATGGCCAAAATCAGGAACAGCCACCTCCAAAATCACCGGTGGAACTTGCCTCCGAACAAGCAGACAAGCTGCAACGGGATCTAAATCTTAAAGACTATCAGTTATTTTTGGTGGACTCGGTGCTTCAGAGAAACTTTACCGACCTCACTGCAAAAGTAGAAGAGATGAGAGTTGCCGGAATTCAGGCAAGGGAAACTTATAAAACCGTTCAGGATAAATTTGCTGCCAAAATTGATGATGCATTTGAGAAGATCTTTGATAAAGACCAATTTCTAAAATATCTCAAAATGAGTGGCCGGTTAAAGATCAACAAGAAGAACAAGGAAGCACAGGCTAAGTAATTCTACTCAATCTTTACACAAACACTCTTCCTGTTCTTATAGTGTGTTATATAGTTGAATCCGCAACTTTTTACAAAAGTTGTGTATGGTTCGAAATTCTCTGCAATTCTTTCCAAATCGTGTGCATCTGAACCAAGAGAAACAAATTCACCCCCAAGTTCCCGATATCTTACAAGTACCCATCTGTCAAGAACAGGCGTTCTTCCTCCTCTTTCCCTGTAGGTGTTTGTATTTATCTCAAGAGCCTTACCTCCTGATATGAGCACTTTTAACACAGAGTCCAGCTCATCTCCGTACTCTTTCATAGTTAGAGATTTCTCTTTATACGGAGAGTATCTTACAATGTAGTCGAAATGGCCAAGAATGTCGAATGTGCCAAATTGAGAAATACATTCGTAAATAGTCTCTATATATCGCCGGTATGCCTCTTTGGGTCTGTTGTGATAATAATAATCGCTGTGGTATGGATCATTCCCGTCTACAAAGTGTATTGATGCAATTATTGAGTCAAAATTATGCGAAAGAGCAAGGGTTTTTGCTTTTTCCAGAGATCCTGTCTGCAGCCCAAGTTCAATTCCTTTAAAAATTTCCTGAGAGGGGTATTTTATCCTGAATTCATCAATACTTGCCTGTTGTTTAACAGGGTCGAAGTTGAATTTGTCATTATCGCCGGGAGAATCCAGATCGTAGTGATCTGTAAACGCAAGCCCCCCAAGGCCAAGATTTACACTCAGCTTAATTGCATCCTCCATGGACATTCGGCCGTCCGGAGAAAATTCCGAATGAATATGCGTATCTACATGTTTCAACTGCGGCTTATTTTAAATTAACTTCCCAGAGAGGCTACCTTCCACTCCTTGTCTATCTTTACAAAAGACAAATTGTTGTCCACTCCGTTTGGAAATGACGGAAGAACAACCCTGTATTTTACGAAAACAGTATCTTTTGACGATTTCCTGTCAACAGAAACAATCTCGGTCTTAACGTCCTGTACCTGTTTTAATACCATCTCTTTAATAGATGGCTCAAGCGAATTGAAACTCTCCATGGATTTTGCAAGTTCCACCCCGAGCGAATCGGTACAAAAACTTCCTGCCTTTTGGTATTCGGCATTGAAATAGGCTTTTAAAAACTCCTGTGTTTTAAGCGTAAGATCCTCTTCCACATTTGAGCAAGAGGATGTTATTAAAAGTGCAGACAAAAACACTGCGGCCAGTTTTAAAATTTTTTCCTTCATAGAAATATTTTTATGTGTCAAGTTTTACTAATGTTATTCCCGATCCTCCCATCTGAAGGCTTTCATCCTTTGCAGAGAGAACACCACCAACCGTTTTAAGGTATTTTCGGATCTCTTCCCTAAGCACACCGTTTCCTTTTCCGTGAAGAATACTTACTTCACTCATGCCAACCATCAGTGCATCGTCCACGAAATGGCTCACATTGTCCATTGCCTCATCTACCCTTTGACCCCGAACATCTATCGAAGGTTTAAAGTTAAGCCTCCTTTCGGACATTCCGTAACTATTATATGTACTTTTTTGAGAGCCACTTTTTGAGAGTTCGCTGTATTCTCGGTTAGAAATTTTTTCGAGCCTCTCTTTTGCAATTTTGCTTATTATATTGCCAATAGCAACATTAACCTCTTTCCCGTCTACTCTTAACACCTCTCCTGTAAGGTCGCCGCCTTTTATTTTCACCTTGTCTCCTGCAATAATCTCGCCTGCCGGAATATTTTTTTTAATTGGAACAGCTTCTACTCCGGCACTGCTTCCCGTTTTCTTCTCCCTTTCAACCCTTTTCTCCTCTCTTCTCTCTTTTCTCTTTTTAAGTTGATCCATTTTCAACGCAATGCTGTCCTGCATTTCGCTCTCCTTCTCTCTCATCACTTCATTGTTGAATCGTTCAAGATTTTTCCTCAACTCTTTCGTTTTCTCCTTCTCTGCCTGATTCTCTCTAATCTCTTTAATGGTTGTTTCAATCTGCCGGTTTGCATCGGCCAATAAGGCTTTTGCCTCCTCTTTTGCCTGTGCAATAATGGTTTTACGAAGGGATTGGATATCTGTCAATTCCTTCTGGTACTTTTCAGTAATGTTTTCAAGAGTTTTGTCGGTGTTTTTAATTCTTGCAAGCTTCTCATCCATCGCTCTCCTGTTTCTTGCAATTTTCTTAAGATGTCTCTCAAGATCGACAAAATCGCCTCCGGCCCTCTCTTCGGCAAATTTTACAATCTCCGAGGAAAGACCTATTTTTCTGGCCAGTTCAAATGCAAAAGAACTTCCCGGAACACCAATTTCCAGCTTAAAAAGTGGCTTAATGTTTTGCACGTCAAACTGCATACCGCCGTTTATGACGCCCCTGCTGCTGCTTGCGTAAAATTTAAGATTGCTGTAGTGAGTGGTAATTACTCCAAAGCAACCCTTTTCGTCGAACTCTTTTAAAATTGCCTCAGCCAATGCACCCCCGGCAGTAGGTTCGGTTCCTGCACCAAACTCATCAATCAGGATAAGGCTGTTTTCATCGGCTTCTCTGAGGAAATCCCTCATGTTTGTGAGGTGTGAGCTGTATGTACTTAGGTCGTTTTCAATAGACTGTTCGTCTCCGATGTCGATAAATATGTTTTTAAAAATTCCGAATTCGGAAATCTCGGATGCCGGTACCAGCATCCCTGTTTGAAGCATATACTGGAGCAACCCCACCGTTTTAAGGCATACCGATTTCCCTCCTGCGTTTGGCCCGGAAATAAGAAGTATGTGTTTGTCCTTATTGAGCATCATTGTAAGGGGGACAATCTCCTTTCCCTCTTTTTTAAGGGTTGCTTCAAGAAGTGGATGCCTTCCTCTTTGAATGTTGAGTTGTCTCTCTTCCGAAATAATTGGTTTTCCGGCCTGCATAGAAACGGCCACCCGGGCCTTGGCTCTTATGTAGTCAATTTCGGAAAGAAATTCTGCAGACATCAGAAGTTCGGGCTGGTATGGTCTAAGGAAATCCGAAAATTCTACCAGAATTTTGAGTATTTCCCTTTGTTCGGCAAAATGGAGTTCCTTAACCTGATTATTTAGCTCAACAATTTCAATTGGTTCAATAAAAACAGTCTTTCCGGAAGAGGATTCATCAAATATAAACCCGGGAACTTTTCGTTTGTTTGCAGCAGATACCGGTATGAGCATCCTGCCATCCCTCATTGAAACAGTGGCCTCTTCGTCTGCAAGGCCTTCGGCCTGGACTCTCTTTAAAATTGATGATATCTTCCTTGATATCTGCCCCTCCTTGTCTTTAATAGATGAACGGATGTTTTGAAGTTCCGGACTTGCATTGTCTTTTATCTCCCCGAATTTGTCAAGAATCGAATCTATTCTTCTTGTTATTTCCGGAAAAAGAATAACGGGCTCTGCCATTTTTTTCAAACACGGGTAGCTTCCTTCCTTACTGTTTTTAAAGAAATTGGAAATTGCCCGGATAGTTTCGAGAGAGAGCTTAAGACGATATATGGAGGCTGTGTCAAGATAAAAGGAGCTTAATTCAAGTTGTTTAATAAAAGTAAGTGTATCTACATATCCCGAATCCGGAAAACCGGATTCCAGCATAATTATCACTCTCATCTCGTCTGTAAGGGAGAGCATTTCTGAGATTCTTGCTGTATTTGTGAGAAATTTCGCCTCAAGCGCCCTGTTTTTGGCAGATACAATTGAACAGCGGGATTCAATCATCGAACGAATCCTGTCGAAACCTAACTTTTGTTCTAATCTGGAAATATTGTTCACAACTGAATAAGAATTATTTATAGGAATCTTCGATAGCTAAACGGAGTTCGTTAATGCTTTTCATTACTTTGAGTTCTCCGTTTCTTATATAAGAGATCTCACCTCTCTGTTCCGATACTACAATTACAGTTGCATCGCTTTGTTCGGACAATCCAAGAGCAGCCCTGTGCCTCATTCCGAAATGAGCAGGAATATGGGTGTTTTCCGATATTGGCAAAGTGCATCTTGCTGCCACTATTTTTTCATCGGAAATAATCATTGCTCCATCGTGCAGAGGTGCGTTTTTGAAGAAGACGTTTTCGATAAGTCTTCTGCTTATCATAGCATCCAGCCGGTCACCGGTTTCGGCAATAAATTCGAGAGAAGATATATGAGAAAGGACAATAAGTGCACCTGTCTTTGTTTCACTCATACTCCTGCATGCCAGGGTAATTTCATCAAGCACCTCCAGTGAGAGTCCCCTCCTTTTTTTGCCCAGAAATGCATTTACAAGCCTTAGCTTTTGCCTGGAATCCATATATCTGGTGCCAAGACGGAGCAGGAATCGTCTTATTTCCTGCTGGAACAGAATAATGAGCGCAAGCACTCCAACTCCAATAACCTGACCAAGAATAGCACTCAGCAAGTCCATTTGAAGCGCCTTAACAACCAGCCACAAAAAATAAAACACAATTATCCCTGTGAATATATTGAGAGCCGCAGTTCCTTTTATTAGTTTATATGCCTGATAAATGAGCAATCCTACCAGAAAAATATCCAGGATATCGATAAAATCTATTTTTATAAAGTCAAGCATAAAATCACTACAAACTTACTAGAATTATTCAACAAATGCTAAAGTAGCCACACTCACCCTGCTCCCTTTTGCCTCAAGCAGAGCCGTTCCGCATGCCTCAAGTGTTGCTCCGGTAGTGAGTACATCGTCTACAAGAAGAATCCCAGATCCCTCAATTTTTCCTGAGTTTCTGATTTTAAAAGCTTTTTCGACATTTCGCCATCGGTGCTGAGGGTCATTTTTTGTTTGAGTGGCTGTAAATCTAGATCTCACAAGAACCCCTGTGAGTACCGGAATTTTCATCTCTTTAGATATAGCTCTTGCAATAATTTCTGCCTGATTGAAGCCCCTCTTCCATTTTTTTAAAGGATGCAGAGGTACCGGAATAATAACATCGATATTATTATACAGCCCACTCTCTTTTAGTCTCTTTCCGAGCATGCTTCCCATAAAGCGGCCCAGCGAAACCTGATTGTTGTATTTAAATTCATGGATAATGGAGCGGTATGGACTTTCGGCCCTGTACAAAATCAGAGAAGCTACTCTTTCAAAATAAACCCTGCCCCAGAAAATTTGTTCGGCAGGGTTTTCTTTCCAGTTCCAGAAATAAGTCAAAGGCAACTCAGAGAGGCAATTAAGACATAAATGTTTCTCCCCCCTCAATAAAACCCTCCCGCATACAGGACATAGTCTCGGATAAATTATATCAATAAGACTCTTCACTAAAACTTTATAAGATCTGCAACAATAGCCTCTTTTAATTGTTTGTCTTTTCTAATAATACTCTCTATTCTACCCCTTTGGAAATAGTATCTGCTTACAATTTCCTCCTCAAGAAGGGATTTAATTTCATCGGCATTCTTGCGGATAGATCCGCTTTTCCCCAATTTTATTTTGGACTCAATTAGTTTAAGGTCTTTATCCATCTCATTTATTAGACCCTCTCTTTTGGCTGTTGCCATAAGGCGGTCGTAGTCTACCTCGGATGCAGTTCTGTGGTCGAACTCCCTGCCCGAAGCATACTCCACAAACTTATTGAACTCCTCGTCTGTAAGTTTAAATTTTGAAGGTGACTCAATTGAAGGATGGTCCCTGAAGTACAAAATCGAATAGTCTTTAAGAATGTCGTTAAATAACAATGAAAGTGACGGGCGGCTATAGGTTTCTGCTTCAATTTTCACATCAGGAGCAATTCCTCCCCCATCATAAACGACTCTTCCTTTGGTTGTTTTAAATGCTTTTATGAGGGAATCCGGAATATTCCCAACGCTGCCGTCCTCGTTTCTGTTATTGTAGTCGATCGCCTGTACACATCTTCCGCTTGGAGTATAGTATTTGGCAGTGGTTAGTTTAATTTTGTTATTGTAACCAACATCCCTTATGGACTGAACCAGACCTTTTCCATAAGTTTTTGTTCCAACTATTGTAGCTCTGTCAAGATCCTGAAGTGCTCCTGCAACTATCTCGGAAGATGAGGCCGAACCTGAATTAACAAGCACCAGAAGAGGAAGCTGTGTGTCCACCGGCTCCTCTTTGGTATAGTAGATGGCATCAGTCTGTTTTTGACGGCCAAGTGCCGAAACAACTTTTGTTCCCGATGGAACGAAAAGAGAGACGATATTTACGGCTTCATCCAGCAGTCCGCCCCCATTGCCTCTTAAGTCAATAACCAGCCTCTTCATCTTTCCGCTTTTCTTCAGATTTAAAAGCGCATTTTTCACATCTTTTGCGCCATCAAGGGTAAAGCTTACTATTCTTATGTATCCAACTGTATCACTAACCATTCCCCAATAAGCAACATCCGGGAAGTGGACTCTTTCGCGCACAATTTTAATGTCTTTTATTTCTCCTCCTTTGAGTCTTTTTATAACAAACTTCACTTCTGAACCCGGAGTTCCTTTCATTCTGGAAGAACACTGTTCTACCGAGAGTCCGAGTGTTGAAATGGTGTCAATTTTGAGTATAACATCTCCGGCAACAAGCCCTGCTTTTGACGCGGGTGAATTTTCGTATACTTCAGATATTTCAATTCCACTGTCTATCTTCTTAATAAGAGCACCAATGCCTCCGTACGAACCGGTTGTGAGCAGTTCAATGCTCTCTTCTTCTTCTTCGGGAATATAGACAGTATATGGGTCAAGCGATTCTACCATCGCATTGATACCTGTTTTTACAAGCTTGTCTACTTCTATCGAATCTACATAAAAAAGGGAAAGCTCTCTAAGCACAGAGAACTGTATATCAAGACTTTTACCGGCTTTAAATTCCCTTGACTGAGCAGATAGAGCAACAGTGAATAAAAGGGTGGCTGTAAATACCAGTGTTTTTAATTTTCTGTTCATTTTTCAAATTTTATAATCTTAAATACAAATTTAAAGTTTTAGTATCTTTGATGCAATATTCTTTTTATGGATCTGATTTTTGCAACTGCCAACAAACACAAACTTTATGAGGCGCAGGCAATTTTAGGAGATAGGTTTACTCTAATTGTACCTGCTCAGCTTGGACTCACCGAAGATATTCCGGAAACTGCCGAAACTCTTAGTGAGAATGCACAAATGAAGGCTCGTTTTCTTTGGGAAAAATTTGGCAAACCATGCTTTGCAGACGACACGGGTCTTGAGGTTGACTTCCTAAACGGAAGGCCCGGAGTCTATTCTGCAAGGTATGCAGGTTTAGAGGCAGATCCCTTAAAAAACATGCAAAAACTACTCAAAGAACTTAACGGGTCCACATGCCGAAAGGCCCGCTTTTTAACTGTTGTTGCCCTTATTCTCGGCGAAGGCAGCCTCTTTATGTTTGAAGGGTCGCTGGAAGGCTCAATCCTTGAAACAGTCAGTGGCAGCGGAGGCTTTGGCTACGATCCTCTCTTTTTGCCGGAAGGGTTTAGCAAAACGCTCGCAGAACTTCCTCCAGACGAGAAAAACCGCATTTCGCACAGAGGAATTGCAATGCGTAAATTGTCTTTTTTTCTCAACAATAATCTTCCCTCAAAATGATTCTCACTTCCGAGATCATAGTCTTGCATAAAACGAAATATAAAGATTCCGGTCTCATTGTCCATGGATACTCAAATACAGGAGGTCGCCAGGGATTTATTGTCCGTAATGGCCGGAGTTCCAAAAACTATGCCGCCATTTCTCAGCTTCACCCACTAAGTATAATTGAAGCGGAACTTACTCCGGGAGAAAAAGGAGATCTTAAAACAATCCGGGAGTTCCGTACCCTTCTTAATTTGCCGTCTATACGGACTAATGTATCAAAAAGCACAATCGCAATATTTGTGAGCGAATTGATATACAGAAGCATAAAAGAAGTTGAGCAAAACAGGGATCTCTTTGGTTTCTTAAAACGAGCAGTAATGCTTCTTGAGGGGCTGGAAGAAAATTATGCAAATTTTCACTTGTGGTTTATTGTAGAATTTGCAGGAATGGCAGGATATTCTCCTGAAAATAATTTTTCTGCTCAAAACGAATACTTTGATATAATTTCTGCCCGGTTTTGCCCGGTTTCACAAAATCAGGGAACTTGCATTGATCAGGCAAATTCTCATATTCTACATTCAATTCTGGAAAGCGGAGAGAATAGCATTGGTATGCTGAAAATATCCGGAAGACAGCGTTTCAGCTTCATAAGCGGGATGTTAAACTATTTGGGGCACCATATGGGCCACCCGATTAATATTCAATCTCTGGAGATACTCAGAGAGGTCTTCGAATAATAGTTATATTTGCGACAACTTTAAAAGTTAAAAATGTCTGTTATATCGAAAGTTTTTCATCTATACTCCTATAAAAGGCTTAAAACTCTGGAGGAAACAAGGATTGATCCCTGGAGTTTTCAGAGAGAGTGGTTTGATAGAATTTTGAAGTCCGGATCAAACACATCTTTTGGTAAAGATCATAATTTTAGCTCTGTTTCAACCATTCCTCAGTTTCAGAAAACAGCGCCTCTTATGGATTACGACAAAATCGAACCATATATAAACAGAGTTCGCCAGGGAGAGGATAACGTTTTGTGGGACAGCAAAATAAAGTGGTTTGCAAAATCCAGCGGAACAAGTTCTTCAAAAAGTAAATTTATACCTATCACAAGCGAATCGCTGAGTACTTGCCATTACGATGGTATGCAGAATATGCTTGCTACTTATGTCAGTCAGAATTCTCAATCCGGTCTTCTCAGTGGTATGGCTCTTACGCTTGGAGGCAGCGCCAAAACAGATTTGGCGGGGAAAGGAGGAACTCAGTGTGGCGATCTTTCTGCAATATTGCTCAAAAATTCACCTTCAATTGCCGAACTTAGAAGAACACCCCCAAAACATATCGCCCTCATTGGGGACTTTGAAGAGAAGGTAAACGAGATTTGCAAAATTGCAGAAAGTGTAGATGTTACAAGTATATCCGGAGTTCCCTCATGGAATCTCATTCTGTTAAATTCAATTCTGGACTATACCAACAAAAACAACATCAATGAATTGTGGCCCAATCTCGAACTTTTTATGCACGGCGGAATCAATTTTGAACCATACCGAAGAGAGTTTAAGAGAATAATTCCATCCGACAAAATGAATTATTTGGAAAACTACAATGCATCTGAGGGATACTTTGCTTTTCAGGACGATCCAAAAGACAGTTCTATGCTATTGATGGTGAACAATGGTGTTTTTTACGAATTCATCCCCCTGGACAAACTAAGCCAGGCACTCGCAGGTAATTTTGTTGAATTCGACACAGTTGAAAGCGTTAAAACAGGCGTGAATTATGCAATGATCATCACAACAAATGGCGGTTTATGGCGGTATCTTGTAGGAGATTCTGTCTCTTTTACCTCATTAAAGCCACACAAATTAATTATTACCGGCAGGACTCAGTTGTTTATTAACGCATTTGGAGAAGAGCTGATGATTGGAAATGCCGAAAGAGCACTCTCTGCCACCTGTGAGACCGAAAATTGTTCTGTTGAAAACTTCACTGTTGCTCCTCTTTTCATGGAAGGCGGCAGCAAGGGTTCTCATCAGTGGTTGATTGAATTTTCAAATCCTCCCGCTAGTTTGGAGAAATTTGCCGATATTCTTGATCTTGAGATATGTAAACAAAATTCTGACTACGAGGCGAAGAGAACCAAAAATTCAACAATGGAAAGGTTATCTGTCGTAAATCTTAAAAACGGTACTTTTTACAAATGGCTTAAAGAAAAAGGCAAACTTGGCGGCCAGAATAAAATTCCCCGGCTAAACAGCACCAGAGAGATAGCAGAAGATCTTATAAGGATAAATTCTGAGGAGTAATAACTTAGGTCTATGGAAACTGCATCAAAGTGTGTCAAAGATTTTATTGACAGTTCGTCTGATGTCTGTCATAAAAATGTTTCTTTATTTGAAACAGTTGTCCTTAAAGTTTTCCGGCATCAATATTCAAGCTGTGAACCATACAGGCGATATTTAGGCTATATTGGAACAGATCCGGATTCTGTTACATCAATAGAAACCATTCCCTTTCTTCCCGTACAGTTTTTTAAAAGCGAAGATATCTACAGCGGAAATAGTATGCCGGAGAAAGTATTTACAAGCAGTGCCACAACCGGAATGGAACCATCGCACCACCCGGTATCAGACATCTCCTTATATGAGTCGAGCTTTTTAAACGGGTTCCGCATCTTCTACGGCGATCCGGTGGATTATGTTATACTTGCTCTTTTACCGTCTTACCTCGAAAGAGAAGGATCTTCACTCGTTTATATGGCCGATAAACTTATCCGAATGACAGGAAGCAGCGAAAGCGGTTTCTATCTTAATAACAGAAGAGAGTTGTTTAATAAAATTACATCTTTAAGAAAGAGCAATAAAAAGGTCATATTGCTTGGGGTAAGCTTTGCGCTTCTCGACTTTGCAAACGAATATAAAATTGAATTTCCGGAACTCATTGTTATGGAAACCGGCGGCATGAAAGGCCGGGGAAAAGAAATTGAAAGGGACGAACTGCACAAAATTCTAAAAAACTGTTTCGGAGTAGAAAATATTCATTCCGAGTATGGAATGGCAGAATTGCTCTCACAGGCCTACTCAAGCGGTGACGGGGTTTTTCAAACACCTCCGTGGATGGAGATATTAATCAGGGATCTCAACAATCCTTTCCGTATTGCGGGCACCGGCAAAAGAGGGGGAATAAACATTATTGACCTTGCAAATGTAAACTCATGTTCATTCATAGAAACAGAAGATATGGGCATAAAAACAGCCGGGAATGGTTTTAAGATTCTCGGCCGTATTAAAAATTCCGAACTCAGAGGCTGTAACCTTCTTCTTGGCTAAACTGCCTGAATTCTCTTAAGAGTATCACTTATTTGCTTCTCTATTGCTTCTGCCTTCTCTTTCTCTCCGCGATTTTTTAGAACATCTGCAAGCATTACAAGGTATGAAAGACTTCTTTCGATGTCGCTCTTGGAAAGATAAAACCCATTATATAGTTTGGAAAACAGGTCAATGGAAACAAAACTCTCCTTTGTATATGCCTCTGCAAGAGCAATCCCCTTGTCACGGGCGCCGGCCAGAAGATAAATGTCCACAGCCTCAAGCACCGAGTGTTCGTTAAGCGAACCAAGCAATGTACAGTTGAGGGGGAAATGTGCAGGTATCATAATCTCCTGCATCTTGTCCAGAACAGCAACGGCTTTCTCTGTCTTGCCCTCAATAATGAGAGATCTCGCAGTTTGTGTAAATATATTCCTTGCCGAAATTACAGCAGTGAACGAGAGAAGATTCTGGTAATCGATGTTTATAGTAGGGTCGTTCATGTTACCCCATCTATAGACATTCATAACCTTGTCGTACATCTTTTCCGAAGGTACCCTGCCCGGGTAGCCAAGTGTGCTTTTACTCTTTATTGGAACAAATTTGTATGCAAAGCCGCTATATTCAAGATAGTCTCTTATGCCTATCTCAAGATCGCCACCCATTGCAACAAAATAAATTGGCCTGTCCCATTTGTAGTTTGCAAGCAAATCCAGAATCATAAGTTCGGCTTTGGTAAGGAGATCTTTGTTTTCCGGCAGGATTAGAGTAATTGTATCAACAATTTGTGCCGAATCGGCAGCACTTACTATTCCATTGGCAATTGCACTTTGCTTGTCTACCGAGATAGTTAGCTGTCTTGCCGCAAAAAAACTGTACTTTTGGCCGTCTTGACCCGTAACCTTAGCTTCAGGGTTGGACACTAAGTCCACAACAACCTTAAGCGGGAATGGCTTTTTCACCTGATCATAGATCTGAATCACATCATTTGTACCATACAGGTATTCCCTTTTAGGAATAGAGAAAGGTAAAGGATCGGATTCGTACACTTTGAATTTCATCTGATCGATATACCAGTCTGTGCCTAATAGAGAAGTATTAACGATTCTCACATCTGTTCTCACTCCCTCTACTTCCTGAATGTACCAGAGCGGGAATGTGTCGTTATCGCCGTGTGTGACTAATATCGAATTCTTTTCCGTACTGTTTAAATAGTTGTATGCCAGGTCTCTTGCAGTATATCTGTTGCTTCTGTCGTGATCGTCCCAGGTTTCGCTTGCCATTTGTACAGGCACAATAAGACAAACCGTACTTACTGCAATTGCCGAAATGTTTGCCGGAACCCTCTTCTTCACGACATCATAAATCGCAAGAACAGCTAATCCTATCCATATTGCGAAGGCATAAAACGAACCGGCATATGCATAGTCCCTTTCTCTTGGCTGGTACGGAGGCATATTAAGATAAACAGCAATGGCAATCCCCGTAAGCAGGAACAGAAGCATTGTTATCCACCAATTATGCTTGTCTTTTCCAAGCTGATAAAAGAGACCTATAATCCCCATTAAAAGCGGAATAAGATAAAAGTGGTTTTTTGCTTTGTTGTTTATTATATAGTCCGGCCCAGTAGTCTGGTCGCCAAGCCTTGCTTTATCAAGAAATCCTATGCCCGATTCCCAGTTTCCTCTGAAAGGGTCTCCGGGAGTTGTTCCGTGAATATCATTTTGCCTGCCGGCAAAGTTCCACATGAAGTATCTGAAATACATCCAGTCCAGCTGATAATCAAAGAAATATTTAAGATTATCCTTCATCAGCGGTATTTTTTTCTCGGTTCCGGCTATGGTTTTTCCTCTGCCCTCGGTATAGGTTTGATAGAACCTCACATGATCCTGAGAACTATTACTCCACATACGGGGGAAAAGCATTTTTGACTCAGGTTTGTATCTGGCCTGAACAGGTCCGTTTACCTTCTCGTATTTCCCGTCCAGTTTTGCGTAATATTTCTCAGTCTTTAATTCATATGTCGAAGAGTAACTCTCCCCGTAAATGAGAGGATTGCTTCCGTACTGCTCCCTGGCAAGGTACCTGACCAGAGAAAAAGGATTGTCGGGTTGATTTTCGTTTGTAGGGGTATTTGCCTGGGAGCGGATAATTACAACGGCAAAAGAGGAATAACCGATTACTATCATCGTGAAACTGAGGATAATTGTATTCCACAAGTAGTTCTGTTTCTTATAAGTATACCAGATGCCATAGAAAGATGCAGCAAGCAGCAGCAGCATAAATACAACTGCGCCTGAATTGAATGGCATGCCAAATCCGTTTACAAACAGAAGGTCAAACCAGGAGGCCATTTTAGGCAGATAAGGTATTATTCCGTAAAGAATTGAGGCCAGAATTACTCCAGAAATAAGAAGTACATATATGCTTCTTTTAGTTGTTACCTCATATTTCTTGTAGTAATATATAAACACAAGTGCCGGAATTGCAAGCAGGTTCAGGAGGTGTACTCCTACCGAAAGACCCATAAGGAAGGCAATGAGAACAATCCATCGGTTTGCATGTGGTTCGTCTGCCTGTTCTTCCCATCTTAGCATTGCCCAGAAAACTGCGGCAGTAAAGAGTGACGACATTGCATAAACTTCACCCTCGACAGCAGAAAACCAAAATGTATCGGAAAATGTGTATGCCAATGCTCCAACAGCACCAGCTCCCCAAATGGCTATAGAATTTGAAATCGAGAGAGAATCTCCGCTCTTTTCAACTATTCTGCGGCCAAGGTGTGATATTGTCCAATAAAGAAAAAGGATCGTGAAAGAAGAGCATAACGCGCTCATTGCGTTTACCATCATTGCGGCCTTGTCGGCATCGGCAAACAAGGTGAAAAATCTGGCAATAATCTGAAAAACAGGATTTCCCGGAGGGTGTCCTATTTCCAGTTTATATGCAGAAGCAATAAACTCTCCGCAGTCCCAAAAGCTGGTTGTATCCTCGATTGTGAGGAGGTATGTAACAGAAGCGATTAATAATACGACAGCGCCCAGAATGTTGTCGATCAATCTAAATTTTTTCAGTTCCATGCGATTAATATAGTGGTGAAATTGAGAATAATTGACAAAGATAATATTTTGAAATTTTCTGCCTAACTTTGCAGCAAAATATATACCATATGTCAGAAAGCGACTGGAAAAGCAGATTGGGAGTTGTTTACTCCACGAATCCTGAGTTCCAATTTAAGGGTGGCGATGGCTCTGAAGAAGGAGAAGATACCATCCCTGAGAGCAAACAAAAACTTATTGTCGCCATTGACCGCAAGCACAGGGCCGGAAAGCAGGTTACAATTGTAAGTGGTTTCATTGGAAGGAGTTCCGATCTGGAATCTCTTGGCAAGACCCTTAAAAGCAGATGCGGAGTAGGGGGATCTGTTAAGGAGGGGAAAATCATAATACAGGGAGATTTCAGGGAAAGAGCAATTGCCATCCTTCAATCTCTCGGATATCAGGCAAAAAAAGGAAACTGATGTTTCGCCAAGATACTTTATATGTTTCCGATAGTGTGTCGTGCAGGTATGTTATAGTCAACACATATTCTGAGCAGGGGGAAAATTATCTTCCGGCAGACTCTCTATGGAGCAGTTCAACAAAAAGCATGACAATGGTTCCTTTTCGTCCGGAGAGCAAAGAGACGGAGAAACCAGATGTTTTTCTTTCGGTTATCATAATCTCTTTCTTTATTATTCTTATAGTTTTCTCAAGAGAGATAATAAGCACGGTGCCTGCGGTATTCAAATCCCTGTCAAATCTAAGAGATCACTACAAACTCGAAGATAAACTGGTTCTTAGCCAGCAGAGAAATGTTGTTTTTGTAATTTCACTGCTCTACTTTCCGGTAATTACAACACTAATTGCAAATGATTATATAACGATCGAATTTGACATTTATCCGCCATTTTTTCTTATAGGATTTTTCATTTTTCTTCTGCTCTACGGGCTGGCAAAAAAACTGATTTTTAAGTTACTCTCATGGATAAACAGAGATAAAGTAACATTTAATCTTTTGGAAAAGGTAGGTTATAATCATGTGATAATTGCTGCAATATTCACTTTTCCTTCTGTTTTGATAAAATCGTTCTCCTCCTCAATTACAGAAGAGAGAGCAGTTATGATACTGACTTTGAGTGCCATACCGATATTGTTTGTTTATCTTTACAGAAGCTATCAAATAATAATTGGTCATCAATTTTCTCCTTTTTTTTATATTTTGTATCTTTGCGGCGCAGAAATATTACCTCTGGTATTAATTGCAAATTTTACACTTTCTCTCTAGTCTTATGAAGATAAAAAATATTTTGATTTCCCAGCCGGAACCTACAAACGGATCCCCATATACAGAACTGGTTTCCAAATTCAAAGTTAACATCACATTTAATCCTTTTTTTAAAGTAGAGCCATTATCGGCCAGGGAATTCCGGCTACAGAAAGTGTCAATTCCAGATTATACAGCTATTGTATTTACTTCCAGAAGCTCCATTGACTCTTTCTTTAAAATTTGCGAAGAGATTCGTATCGCTGTACCTGAAACCATGAAGTATTTTTGCATCTCAGAGGCTATTGCGCTTTATCTGCAAAAATATATTGTATACCGAAAACGAAAGATTTTCTTTGGAAATGGAACCAACGCGTCTATTGTAGAATCTATTGGAGTAAAACACAAAACCGAAAACTTTCTTATTGCGGCTGCAGACAGTTGCAAGACCGATTTGCACAAGGTTTTCGTTAAAGCTAAAATTAAACACTCAAGCGCCGTGTTCGTTAAAACCGTTAACAGCAACCTTTCCGGCCTGGATGTTTCGAACTATGATATTATTGTTTTCTACAGCCCAAGCGACATAAAATCTCTGCAGGAAAACTTCCCCGAATTCATACAGAACGGAATTAAGTTTGCAACTTACGGAACAACAACATTAAAAGCTCTTAAAGCTGCAAAGCTTTCGGCAGATGTAATTGCACCCACACCTGAGGCTCCATCAATAGCAAAGGCATTGCTTAATTACCTGGAACAAAAGTAATTTTGCACCAAATAATAATGAGTGGCACACGATACACTTTTCAAAAAAAAGAGAGATTAAGTTCTATCCGGCTTATTAACTTTCTGTTTGAAAACGGAAAAGCACTTTTCAGCCATCCTTATAAAATTTACTACAGCCCAAATGATGCTGGAATTAACAGAATCCTGATTTCCGTTCCCAAAAGACAACACAAAAAGGCCGTTACCAGAAATTTAATCAGGAGGAGAATAAGGGAAAGCTATCGTTTAAACCGGGAAATTATTGACGGCATGCCGGGCACAGATTTCGCACTGGTTTACATTAGCAGCGAAGTCCTTGATTACAGTCAGATAAATATTGCTTTACAAAATGCACTTGCAAAACTTAAAAAGTATTCTTCTACAGATAGCATCGGCACCATTCATATTGCTGATTAAGTGCTATCAGTATTGCATATCGCCTCTAAAACCGCCATCATGTCGTTTTACACCTACTTGTTCGGAGTATTCGATTCAGGCTATAAAAAAACATGGTCCATTCATTGGGCTTTATCTTGCTGTTAAAAGAATTCTTCGGTGTAATCCTTGGGGTGGCAGCGGATATGATCCGGTTCCTTAATCTTCGTCAAATCCGAATCTTTTCATTATGGCTTTTTTGTTTTTCTCATCTCTGGCAAGAGACAATATTTCCTGTCTGGGTACCTTGGTGAGATCCATAAACACTAAACCGTCTACACAGTAATTGAAATCCGGGTCAACATTGTAATTAATGATTTTAGCATTAATCTTAAGATATTTCTTTAATAGTGTGGGGAGACGGAATTCATTATCGCTAAGCTTCAGAATATATCTGTCAAATTTTTCTATTGTATCGGCCTTTCCGTCTATTAGACTCTCCGGATTACTCCTTAAAAAATCGGAAAAGAAAGGATTTTTAGGGCGGACCATCTTATCCATTCCCTCAATAGAATGATTGTCTTTAAGGTACTTGATAATAAGGCTTCTGTAAAACTTCGGATACCAGGAGCTTATACTCACCGGTCCTATGAGGTACCTTATGTCGCTGTCGTTAAGCACCGAGTAGAGAAGTCCCTTTATAAGAAGCATAAGAGGCAGGGCCTCTTTCTGATATTCAACTGAAACAAAAGACCTTCCCAACTCAATTGATTGTTTCAGGTAATCATAGTATTCCGGCTCATAATCAAATAGGGTCTTTGTATAAAACCCTTTAATCCCTTTTTTGGCGAGAATGTCTTTACCATATCCCAGACGGTATGCCCCAACCACTCTTGATCTCTGTTTATCCCACAGAATAAGGTGTTTGTAGAATTCGTCATATTCATCGGTATCAAGAGCCTTTTTTGTTCCTTCACCTACTGCGCGAAATGCCTCTTCTCTTTTGCGGCCCAACTCGTGCATTAGAAATGGTATGTATTTCGATTCAGAAAGATAGCAGCTGAAATGTCCTGTTGTAAAAAGATGTTTATCTTTTGACAGCGAATTTATCTCCTTAAGAAGTGCCCTCCTATTTTTTGGAAGTGCAATTGGAACAGAGTATACTTCTTCCGGATGTATTATTGTTTGTTTTACATTAGCCTCCAGGGCATAGGTTCTGCTTCTTAAAAAATTTCCGAGTTCCTTTAAATCTCTGTGTTCAGATATTTCGTTAAGGGAAATGAGTTTTCCTATTCTCACCGGGACAATTTTACCCGCTTTATTGAGCAACTCTCCTGGCAACCTTGCGGTGCGTAACACCGGGTGAATTTTTCCGAGCCAGTGGAAAAAATTTGAGTTTGTTCCGTGTACATATACCGGCAATACCGGAACGGCAGAATTTTTAATGAGCTTGATTACTGATTGCTGCCACTCCTTGTCTTGAATTATTGAAGTGCCATATGTTGTCGCAACTTCTCCTGCAGGAAAAAGCCCAAGGCACCCCCCGTTTTTAAGGGTCTCTGTAGCCATCCTAATTCCACTGAAGCTTTGTGAGAGATCCGGTCTGTTCGAAAACGGATTAACAGGAGAGAAAAAGTCCTTAAGATTGGGAATGTGGGATAAAAGGAAGTTTGTAAGAAACTTAACATCCGGACGGGCGACACTGAAAATATTGATCAGAATAACTCCGTCTAAAGCTCCAAAAGGATGATTTGATATAATTATGAATGGCCCTTCCTGCGGTATATAATCAAGCTCCTTTTCGATTATATCGTATCCGACCTTGAATTCCTTAAGCAAGGCTGTTGTAAACTCTCTGCCGGTATATCCGGAAAACCGATCATATTTCTTGTTTATCCTGTTAAATCCAAGGACAGTAAGCATCAGAGAAGCCAGTATGGTTCCGGGAAGACCATGAACTTTTATGGCTTTCTTTATGTCTGTTTTCGATATAAGTTTAGAATTCATAATACTATACAAATATAGTTTATTTGTTACTTTTACAAAAATATAGCGCTAATGTTTATTTGAGATGAAAGGTGAAGAGAACAAAGATAGGGTAAGGGAAACATTGAAATTGCTGCCTTCTTTGCCGGGAGTCTACCGCTTTTACAACAAAGAAGGCACTATCATTTATGTTGGTAAGGCAAAAAGCCTTAAAAGCAGAGTGTACCAGTACTTTCAGTCCGAGGAGAGTCTCACGGCAAAAACCCGGGTAATGGTCTCAAAAATTGGCAATCTTGAGTATACGATTGTTGAAAGCGAATCGGATGCGTTGCTGCTTGAAAACAATCTTATAAAAGAGCATCAGCCGCGTTATAATGTTATGCTTAAGGATGGGAAAACATATCCCTGGATATGCATCAGGAAGGAGCGTTTTCCGCGGGTTATGCTGACGAGAAGACTTGTCCGTGACGGTTCTGTATACTACGGACCATATAGCAATGTATCACATGCATATTCCCTCATCGAACTCATAGGAACTCTTTTTACAATAAGAACCTGCAAGCTTATCCTTTCCCCGGAAAACATTAAGACAAAAAATTTCCGGCCCTGTCTTAACTATCATCTGGCCAAATGTAAGGCACCATGTATTGGAGCCCAGTCTTCGGAAAATTATGATGAGCAGATAGAAAAAATAAAACTTATACTTAAAGGAGAGACACTAAGCCTTGAAAGAGAAATGAAGGCAGAAATGGCTTTAGCTGCAAAGGAGCTAAGGTTTGAAGATGCACAATCCCTTAAAGAGAAAATTGAAGTACTTGGAAAGCATTACAGCAAGTCACTTGTAGTAAGCCAGAACATCACAAATGTAAATGTTTTCACTATTGTATATGAAAACAATCTGGCTTTTGGAAACTATATGAGGGTTGTTAACGGGTCTATCATTCAGTCTCTTAATGTAGAGTTCAAACTCCCTATTGAAGAGGAACAAGCGTCGATACTCACTCGTTTTATTGCAGAAATGAGAGAGAAATTCGGCCCGCTCTCAAGAGAACTCATCGTGCAGTTTAAGCCGGATATGGATTTTGAAAACTGCAGGATAAACATACCGCAAAGAGGAGAAAAGCTCAACCTTCTGGAGTTAAGTCTTAAAAACGCACGACTATTCAAACTTGAAAAAATCAAACAGGAAGAAATTCTCCGGCCGGAAGAACACAAGGAGAGAATTCTGAATTCAATCAAGAAGGATCTGGATCTCCCCGAACTTCCCACGCATATTGAGTGTATCGACAACTCCAATATTCAGGGAAAATTTGCAGTTTCGGCTTGTGTTGTTTTTAGGGATGGTATCCCAAGCAAACAGGACTACAGGCATTTTAATGTAAAAAGAGTTATTGGTGCAAATGATTTTGCAACCATGAAGGAGGTTGTAAACCGGAGATATTCCAGGCTTATGTCTGAGGGTGTAACCTTGCCTCAGCTGGTTGTAATTGATGGCGGCCGCGGTCAGGTAAATGCTGCATATGAAGCCCTTCAAGAGCTTGGGCTGGAAAACAACATCCAGTTGCTTGGGATAGCAAAAAGGCTCGAAGAACTGATTATTCCTGGTGACCCGCACCCTCTTTTTCTTGACAAAAACTCAGCAACTCTAAGGGTCATCATGAACCTTAGAGATGAAGCGCACCGTTTTGGAATTGCACATCACAGGAACAAACGGAGCAAAGGTCAAATTGAGTCCGAACTGCGCAGCATACCCGGGTTGGGAGAAAAGAGCGAACAGAAACTTCTTTCAAAATTCAAAAGCGTAAAGGGGGTAAGGTCGGCTTCTTTTGAAGAGCTAAAAGCCCAAGTCGGACAAAAAACCGCAAATATTATCAGGAACTATTTTAATCCCGGGAACGCTCTTGCTTAGACAATTTAAGCCAGCTGATCCAGCCATTTATTGAATTTGACAGATAAAACAACCACATTATTACCATCAGCATAGAGTGATCCTCGCCTGCTGCAAAAGCAAATATCCACATAGCCACACTGATAATATTTACAATAACCCATAATACCCATTGTTCCATATAGGTTTTAACCATAAGGAACATTGCAATTACAGACAACACAGTTGTTGCAGAATCTTTTAGTGGCTGGGGGTCATTGAAAAGATTGAGCATATATGCTCCTGCCACAACAAGGGTAACACTCAGAATTGCAAGCACAATTCTTTGTTTCAAATTCAGTCGCTTTGCCACTATTGTTACGGATTCCTCCGATTCTCTTTTTGTTATCCAGATGTACCATCCGATAAACTGCATAGGAAAATAGTAAAAAGCATTTAAAGCCGCATCTCCGAACAACTCTGCCTTAAAGGAGATCCATGCATAGAGAGAAACATTTATTATCCCGAAAATGTAATTTAAAATATTTCCCCTGGCCACAAGAACAACGCATATTACTCCGGAAATTCCGGCAACTGAACCTAATATATCAAATTCTCCCGCCACA
>AMFJ01036138.1_pt1 | contig 34229 bp, 28 predicted proteins | sample 427208 | NCBI WGS metagenome assembly AMFJ01 (sample SAMN02954298, study PRJNA114691) | groundwater metagenome | biome: aquatic; feature: subsurface aquifer; material: sediment; isolation source: subsurface aquifer sediment | place: USA: Rifle, CO | collected 2008-08 | reverse complement strand
CCTGGAAGGAAAAAAGTAACGCCCAGCCGGCAAGGCGATAAAAAAGAAAAAAATAAATTCGGGTTTATACAAAAAAACAATTAAAGGGGATACATTATGAGTTGATTTTTATCCTCATAAACATAATAATTTTATATCTATAAAATTTATCTATTTGGATAAGAAATGAACAAGAAAATCATCTTCTGAAGTCTCAAGCAAAACATAGGTATCATCATAGGTGCAGCGTTTGTAGCATTTGGGATATTCTATATCTCCAAAAATCCGGATCTTTTCCTGGCAAGCGTGCTTTCTCTCCAAGAAAAAGCGTTCATCGTAGAAAAATGATGGGATATCGCGTACAAGACCAATAGCGGATATGTAGATATCTTCATGTCAGAGAAATTGGAGACTCCCGCAAGCATAGATTTTACCATAAGTTTCGACAACACTACCGTCACTATAAATCCACAGAATTTAAGCGGACAAGGAACACGAACATATGCAAATCCAGTTATGAATGATATTACGATCCAATCATTGCCAGGACAAGACGTCGATAAGAGTCAGAGTATAATTCTATTGCCATTTACAGGAGAGATCAGAGATATCTTATTGAGCGAAGCGGTAGCGAAACTCAGTGACGGTACAGAAAAAAATCTTTCTATCGGATCACTCAACGAAATAACTTCACATTCAGAATAATACACTTTATCCCTATCACACATTATGAATTTTTCACGTAAAGCACTCACCGCAAGCATAGCAGCAATCAGCATGTTAGCAATAGGATTCCTAGCGCAAAATACCGTATACGCTGCTGATCCTGATGCATTTATCGTCGAAGTGATACCGAGCTCATTTGATGTAAATCAAACGGTGGATATCACGATAAAAGCAGTAAAAGCAAACGGAGATATCGTCAAAGAATATCAATGAGATGTTTTTATCGAAGTTGAAGGTATCGTAGATACCGCAGATTATACCGTTCCAAGTGATGGACTCTACACATTTCTTCCACAAGACCAAGGAGTGAGATTATTTTCCAAAGGATTGACCATCAAAAAAGCAGGAACATTCACTATCAAGGTTTCCGACATCATCAATGATACTATCATAGGACAAAAAACGATTATCGTAGGGACTACAACACATGGAACGACAGCTGAACCGATAACGCTTATTTCTCCAGTACCTGGAGGAATAGAAAAAAATAGCATCGTTAACGTTATGGCGATTTCACCGACATTACCCAATGCACCCTATGATATCTATATCAACAACAATTCAGTTTCCCAAGGGATGACAAATGCAAATGGAGATATCAGCGCCTATGTAAGCGGGATAACCGAATGAGACAATATCCTTCAAATAAAGATTCTGAATGCAAACAACGAAGTGATCGGTGAATCTCAAATCATTTCCTTCACCTATCAACCTATCAAAGACGGAGTATTCAATAGCATCAAAATACAGCCGACAGGAACGATCAAACAATGAGAAAAAGTGACATTTACCGTAAGCACAAGTGATAGCGTAACTTCTACTCAGTTAAAATTGAGTGATGGGAAATCGATTCCTATGGACAAACAAAGCGCTTGAGTATTCACCAAACAAGTGCTCATAGATACACAAGGAACTCTTCAAGTAGGAGTGGATCTTATTGTATTAGGACAGACAAGAAGCTATACAGGCGTAGCGACACTTGTTGTAGAAGCAGGGATCGCTATAGGAAAAATCAGACTGTATTCTGATAGCATCGATAAAAGCAAATTGAATGTAACGCGAGAGACCATAGGAACATCACCTCAATACAAAATAGATTATGGAACGAGCCAAAACAATCTGAATCTCACAACTACAGTACAAACCAACGAAATCATCATAAATAATCTCAACATAGGAGATACCTATTTTTTCCAGATAACTCCAGTAGATAACTCAGGTAATCCACTTGGAACTCCATCAGAGATAACGCAAGCAAAGATATGATCAGACGTAAGTTGTACAGTAGTGGGTATAACAGTTACCGGACAACAGATAGGAGAAAAATATTATTTAGTCCGAAAAGGCATCAATAACATTGATAAATATGTCGTCTATAGATCGGATTTTGAAACCAGTGATATAACGACGATGCAGAAAGTAGGAGAGACAACAGGAACTATGTTTGAATATCCATTCAATAAACTTTCAAAAAATACCAAATATGCATACTATCTTATTGAAGGGATCTGTAAAGATGGAACCACACTCAAAATAGATAACGTAAAAAAAATAGTGGTAGGCCCAGCAGAAAATATTTTGCTTATCATCTTGATAAGCATGTTTGGATATACTATCTACAAACTTTATGGCTACTCCAAAACTTAATGAAAAATTAATAATGAAAAATTAAAAATGTAGGTATTTTTTTATTTGTTTTCCTTGACAAAGGGAGATACCCGGAGGGAGAGGGATTTGTTAAATATAATTCCATCATTATTCACTATTCATTTTAAATTATTCATTATGTTTAATTATGTCCGATATCAAAAAAAAATATAATCATTTCTCCATAGAATCAGAGCTTCTCAAAAAAAACTATTTTCAAAAACTTTTTACGACCAAAAAAGATGCTACCAAACGAGAGACGGTGATAACACAACTCCCAATCACGATAACGAAAGAGACTTCATTAGCTTCGATCAGCGGGCTCATCAAAGAAGATGTAATTGCTACGTATCAGATGATGAAGTGAATGAAAACGAAATTATTACCCATCTTTGATACAGAAGGAAAAAATATAAAAACAGAAAATTATGAGAATCTCCTTACCAAAGCATGAATATTTTTTGGTATCGATACGGACAATGTCGTATATTCAGAAAGAAATACTAATTTCGTCAGAAATCTCTTTGTAGAACTCGTAAAAGAATGACGTATTTACGAAGATTGTTCTATCAATTATCGAAGCATACAAGAGCAAAAAACATTGGGTACGGATGAGGTTCAACACAAAAAAATGGAAGTAAAGCAATATAATCTCAGATATTTCGTAGACACAAAAAATATATCAATCATCGTACCGACATTGTGGCCAGAGACTATTTTTGCTGATGTCGCGCTTGCAGTGCATCCCGATGACAAGAGATATAAGAAACTGATAAAAAACAAAGTGATCATACCTATCATCAACAGGACTATCCCGATCATCGCCGATCCTTCCGTAGATCCGACCAAAGGGACAGGAATCATAAGGATAACTCCAGCACACGACAAGCAATCACTGATGATTGCACAAAAAAATGATCTTAGGATAGACAATTTTGCTATAGATAAAAGCGGATGTTTTACCAAATCAGCAGGTGATTTTTGTGGTAAAAAAGCAAGCGAATTCGTAAAAAATATAATAAAAAATCTTGATGATATCCACAATCTGGAATCTACAAAGCATATTGAAACAGAAATGATAGTACACAAAAAAACATGAGAGAAACCACGAGCATTGCTTTCTGACCAGTTATTCATCAGAATAGATAAAGAATTGATAAGCATCCAATCAGCCATCCAAGAAAAAAAATTGACTATCGTCCCGGAAGAATATGAAGATACCATCACAAATATGATCCAAACCATGGAATATCGACCCGTGACCAAAGAAGATTCCAAAGGATATTGTTTGCCATTTTGGAAGAGTGAAAGCGGAAAAAATTATTTTATATCTGACAATGAAATCCTCAATCTGCCCGTAAAAAAGACCAAAAATAAATTCACGGTACTCGCGCTCATCATATTCAACCTCATCGTAGATGGACGTCTCAAACAATATTTCAGCATAGAGGAATGCATAGATGTCTTGCTAGGCAAAAGCCGTACAGGAGAACAAAATACACTTGAAGCGTATATAGAGCTCTTTACAGAAACATTACCAAGATGATATAGCAAAGAGCTGAATGAATTGAAAAAATTGATAGAATATACAGAGAAAGACATCGGTCCTAATAAAGGGAAATGAATGGGTCACTTCGAAAAATTTTCTGTAACACTAACAACTTGTCTAGAAAAATCCATCGCCATCTCAAGCAGCAAAAAATGATTTTATACATTTGATATCGATACCTTGGTAGGTAATGATACCTGACTTGTCCAACAAAAAGAGAAAATAGAAGAGATATTAGGGAACGCAATGATCTTGATCAAGATGATGAATGCATTTAACGAAAGCAAAAAAGAGCCAAAAAAAATATTTTACATCAATGAAAACAAAATTTCCGAATTTCTCAAAACTATCATCATAGGATATAATGTCCAAGATAAGATTTTATTCGATACCTGTTACATCCAGCAAGAACAAAAAATAAACAAGAAGAATAAAGAGACATTTAAAGAGCTTATAAAAAATTTCTGAACAGATTGCACAAGACTTTATGCGATAGATCCTAGTCAGGAAATAGGAGAATATGAACAGTTCATAAGCAAGCTCCGAAACGCATCCAGATTCGTAGGACAACATTTGTACGATAAGAAATGAACAAGAAAAATAGCTGATTTTACGCAATTGACAAGTTATTTGGAAAAAAGAAAAGCTAGTCTGAGCGAGTTTGAGCTTTGGATCATCTACAAAACTATCGAGCTCCAAAAAGAATACGAAGAAGCTATTGCAAAAAATACACTCCATGAGCTACAACAAAAGATAATAACTATCATCAAAGAAGATTTTTGTGATAAATATCTAGAGATACAAAAACACCAAGATACAGAAAATGGAAGCAAGGTGACGCTACGATGTTTGGGAAGCCTATTGAAACTTTTACATCCATTCATACCGTTCATAAGCCAACAGATACGAGAGGTATTAGGATTTGAATGACCGATATTAAAGCAACAGATAGAAGAAAACTTTGCGGGCATCAGCAAAAATTACAAAACACAGCTTTTCATGGATATCATAGATAAGTTTCTAAGTATGAAACAAACATACAAATATGCCAAACATGAAGAGATAGATGTCTGCTTTTTCGCACCCTTAGATTTCTTGCAATATCTCAGAAAACAAGAAAAAATAGTGTATAAACTGATCAATGCATCATCGATAGAATATCTCGAAAACGAAAAAGAGCTCAGCAAATATTATACAGAAAACATAATAAATATTACCATAGGTATCAAAATGCAGCGTAAAGAACAGATAGTAACAAATAAAAAAGAAGATATACGTGAAAGCTTACGTGCAAAAGAGCAACAACTCCAATTTCTAAGGACACTCATTCCTGGACTCTCAGCAAGCGGTGTAGACCCGGAAATCATCAGAGAAAAAAAGAAAGAAATGACTGCTATCAAAAAAGATATTGAAGAACTCCAATACGAGCTTCAAAAGGAAAAAGCAAACAGATAAGAAAATTAAGAAAAAAACTCTCCTAGGCGGAGAGTTTTTTTTTGTGTCTTGTATCTTGAATCTTGTGTCTAATTATTTCCCAAGTATCTTTGTGATTTCAGCTTCAAAAGTTTCAGTAGGATAAGCACCAGCTATCAAAACAGAAGTACCTTTTTGATTATCTACAACGAGATTACCAGGTGTTCCATTGATACCGAATGCATTACCTTCTTGTACTTGAGCAGTTACATTTGCAATTGTTTCTGCACTTGTAAGACAAGTAGTGAACTTAGATTTATCAAGACCAAGACCTACAGCGATTTCAGTTACATTATCTGTAGTAAACTCATTGAGCTTAAATGCAGCAGCAGTATATGCATAATATTTATCAGCACCTCCAAGTTTACCAGCACAGACAGCACCTTGCGATCAGATAGGAGCTGTAGGATGAAGCTGTGGCAATGGCATCTGTCTGAATACCATATTTACATCATTTGGATATTTCTTTACAAGATTTTCAATAGTCTGAGCATCGTAATGTCTTTTACAGAAAGGACAAAGCATATCAGAATATTCTATGATAGTGATTCTAGCATTCTTATTTCCCAAAATATATCCATCTTTTTCAATGGCAGCAAATTTAGCAGCATCTCCTTGTACAGCAGGAGTTGCATCTGCCTGTGCAGGTGCTTGTGCTGTTGTATCTGGTTGTGCAGCATCTCCTTGTGCTGTTGTATCTGTAGTACCCATAGAACCTAAGATTTGCTCGAGAGTAGCTTTTTGTTGCTGTTTATATGCATCAGCATTGTACAATTGTACAGCGAGATTCATATTTTCAGCTCCTCCTACTTTCAAAGTCTCTAATCGATATGCGTCTCTTTTAAAGAATGAGAGATATATTCCAAGAAGTACATTAAGTACCAAAAGTCATATAAGAAGCATTTTTATCTGATTATTCTTTTTTTCTGTAGTCATAAAAACAAAATTTATTAAGATAAAATAAGACGCCGAAATTTTTTGAAAAAAAGTTTAACGTCGTTTGTATCCCGAGGGATAAAATTATTGTGTTACAGCAGGTAATTCTACTGTTGGTGTTTCTGCTGTAGGAGCAGCTTGATTCATACTACCCAAAATCTGATCTAATGTAGATTTTTGTTGTTGGATATATGCAGGTGAGTTATACAATTGTCTCGCCATATTCATATTTGTAGAACCTCCAGCTTTCATTGTTTCCAACCAAAGAGCATCCCTTTTGAAAAATGCGATATATATTCCAAGCAAGACATTAAGCGTCAAAAGAACTATAATAAACATTTTTGCCTGATATTGTTTTTTTTCTGTAGTCATAAGAAATATACATTTACGAATATAAAACTATTTTGTTGTAGGTAAAGCAGCTTGTGCAGCTCCTTGTTGATATTGTTGCAAAGCTTGTTCAATCTGTTGTTTTTGTTGAGCTTTGAATGCATCTGATTTGTAGATTTGTTGAACCATTTTGTAATTAGCTCTTCCCCCTACTCTATCAGATTCAATTTTAGTTTGATTGGATAAACACCAAACGATCAAAATAGTATTAAGAACAAGAAGACCAAGCACCAAAAAATGTTTCATTTTAGGACACATTCCAGCAGCACAATTATCTTTTGCTGATAGTTTTTTAGTTTCAACCATTACAGCAGGTGCTTTAGTGATTTTTTTTGCGAATGCCATTTTTTATTTACATAAAGATTTAAAAAGACTTGTCTCAAGATATGTATTTGAGGGAGTAAAACAAGTTTTTAGGGAGTTAAAAATAAATTTTGAATTGACAAAAATAAAAAATTAATAAAAATTAGTAATTAAAGATATGTACGTCATTTAAGTTCGGAAGGGAAATGCTCCTGATCTACATCACTCGTATCATATCCCTCCACACTTCCATCTTCCAATCTTGTAATATTTGAATCTTTTAATATATGATCATGTGCATATGTATATCATTTACCATACCCCAATTCTTTCATGAGTTTGGTAGGTGCATTACGTAAGTGAAGCGGGACAGGCAAATTACCATATTTTTCTACATCCTGCCTCGTAGCGATTGCAGTACGATAGGCTACATTATTTTTCTTTGCTTTTGCGAGATAGATGGTGAGCTGAAAAAGAGCGACATCACATTCTGGCATTCCAAGCTTGGAAACAGTATCATAGACTTGATTGGCAAGCAACAAAGCGTTGTTATCCGCAGGTCAGATATCTTCAGATGCGAAACGCAAAAGCCTTCTCGCGACATACAAAGGACCTTCACCGCCCATCAGCATCCTTTGTACCCGATAACACGCTGCATCACCATCAGAGTCACGAAGCGATTTATGGATAGCAGAGATGATGTTATGATGTTCTTCTCCGTCCCTATCATAATAGATGCTTTTTTGTCCTGCTTGCAGGATGATCTGATCAGTGACCACTCCATCTTTTGCAAGAAAAAGAGCTGATTCCAAAGTATTTAATGCATTACGCAAATCTCAGTTCCCGAGCTTGCTGATGAGCAAGATTTGTTCATCAGTAAGCGATATATTTACACCATCTTTAGCGGTGGCCAGATGTTTTTTTATTAAAATACTTTGTTTTTTGATAAATTCAAATATTTCTTCATCTGACAATTTTTCGAAGACAAATACTCTACATCTACTGAGGAGCGCATTATTGACGGTAAAGCTCGGATTCTCTGTAGTCGCTCAGATAAGGATGACTGTGCCCTTTTCCACATACGGCAGCAAGGTATCTTGCTGGGCTTTATTTCGACGATGGATTTCATCAAGGAAGATGATGGTAGATTTTCCATATTGGAAATTAATTTTTGCTTGCTCTACAAGTTTGAGCAGATCCTCTTTTTTGCTCGTGACTCATGAGAGATAAAAAAAATCTGCCTGCAGGGTCTGCGAGATGATATGCGCTATCGTAGTCTTACCGCACCCGGGAGGGCCTCGAAATATCATAGAAGGCACTTTGCCCGATTGCAAAAAAACGCTCAGTGGTTTACCTGCTCACACTAAGTGCGATTGTCAGACAAAATCCTCTAAGCTTTGGGGTCTCAAATACGATGAAAGCGGTTCAAATGACATAACAAAATAATGAATAATGGAAAATGAATGATGAATGATGTTGGTATTTTTTGGTATTTTTTGGTATTTTTTTATATTTTTTTTATATATATTTTTTCCTAAATTATTAATTATTAATTATTCATTATTAATTATTTTCTACTATTTCTAACTTCTGTTTTTCTCATTCAAGTTCCAATTGATCTATTTTGTTGAGTATCTTATCATCTAGATAAAGTCGGACTTTGACAGATCATAACACATCCAAATCCAAAACATCAGCAGATTGGATGATACCGATTTTTTTAGTTTCAGTAGACAAGATATAATTGAGTTTATTGTTTGCACCAAGAAAACATTCGATACCGATTCATTGGATATCATATTCACCAGGATAATCTACAAGCGCATATTCCAATTTTTCATAACGCATATCAGTACCAGGTTCCAATGCGAGGTTGATATACTTAGGATCAGCTGTTTCAAAGCCGAAAAGAAATTTGTTTTCAATCAAGAACCCATTTTTGTGTTTGATGTTTACCATTTGATGTGTATTTAAGTAATAAAGATGTTTATTTTATTTATTTTGTCTCCCTTTGTAAAGGGAGAAGCCGAAGGCAGAGGGATTTATAAACTGTCCTTAAATCCTCCCCCACTTCGTGGTTCCCCTCCTTTACAAAGGAGGACAAATATGTTATTTTTTTTACCCGAAGAAATTAGGATTGATCAAACGTAAGATAACACCTGACGCTCCAAGAAGAGCAATACCGATAACAACTTTCATGATCATATCCATTCATCATTTCCTATTGCCAGTAGAGATCATGATACCTCAAACGATAATCAAAACAAAAGATAAAATCAAGATAACAGTCACTAATATTTTGGTCAGACTTCACATCAACACCGGAAAAGCAGTTTCTCCTGTTACAGCCTTCTCTTCACCAGGTCAGACATTATTCGGATTATCTTCGATACAATTGCCGATAAAAGGAACTGATGTATTGAGTGATATTCAACAACACACATTAGGATCACTACAAGGTTTACATATACCATCAACATCCTTAGTACCTGAAGGACATGAACATAATTGAGTTATAGGACTCCTTACTGCTCACTTAGGAGTTAAACAAGCTCAAGCTTCTGGTACAGGTGCAATAGGAGTTGTTGTTGCAGGAGTTGCTGCAGGAGTTGGATCTGGATCACAAATACAACATTTATATCATGCAGCAGTACAATTAGATCATTGCGATGGACAACTTTGTGTTGCAACTCAACATTTTGGATTATTTGGTGAATCAACTTCACAAGTAAATTGATGACCTGTTCGTAAATAATTAACATATTGAGGATTAGTATTAATATCATCACATGTAGCAGCAGACGCATAAGAATTTCCAAATCACAAAAAAACAAAACCAAACAATGCTATGAGAAGGAAATATTTTTTCATAGAGACTTTGAAACAGTAAAACAAATGTCATCTTGAGCGAAGTCGAAAGATATAATAATTATTTATATTCTTCACTAGCGTTCAGAATGACAACTGTAAATATATGACTTTACCCTATCATTTCGTTAATCACATCATTTACCAATCCCCCATCAACCTGTCCTTTGTAGTTAGCCATCAATTCTTTCATCAAGAGTCCTCTCTGAGTTCTAAGGTCCGTGATATTATGTTCAGATATAAGTTTTTTGATGAGTTCTGTAGTGTGTTCCTTGCTCATAGTAGCAGGCAGATAGAAATCAAGCAAAAGCTTTTTCTGTTTTTCTATCTCTAGATCTTCTAATTTATTTGCTCTTTCTAGGAAACCCATGGTTTCCATGATCTCTTTGACTTCTTTTTTGAGGATACCAAGGATATCGATATCTTCAAGATCTTTTTGAAGCTCTATTTTCTTATTTTTGATCTTTGCAAGTATAAGGTTCAATACCATTTTCTTAGTCTCGTTTCTCTCCTTCATCGCTTCTTTATAATCATGCGTCAAACGTTCCAATAGACTCATCTTATATTTTTATATAGTAAATTTTTCCAACATTATTCATTTTTCATTATTAATTATTCATTAATTTACCGAGGAGGGGACTCGAACCCCCAAGCCTTACGGCATACGAACCTCAATCGTACATGTATACCATTCCACCACCTCGGCATGACTAACCTATGTCTAGCATAGACGGACCAAGAGTACTAATTCCCGGTCCAAATTCAATCTTATTGTCAGACAATAACTTTGGATGCTATGATGACTCTTTTGTCATCACCTTTCTCATAAGCAAATCCTCTTTCAAATTCTTTGATGATATTACCTTTTAAAGCTTCATCCTCTACCGGTTGCACACTTACAGGCTCATGCAAGAAAGAATCAGGAGCTAATCCTAGAGACTCTATAGAGTGGATATGTAGGTTTTCAAGTGTCTTGAGAAATTTATTATATACCATCTGGACTCATTTTGTAAGCGGATCTTCTTGATGTTCGTCCGTAATATTTTCAAGAGACTTCCTCAGATCTTCGATAAACGGCAAAAACTTTTTGACGACTGATAGAAGCGATTCTATTTGCATGCTTTCACTAGATTCCTTGATCTGTCTTTGATATCTATCAAAATCCATCTTGAGATTGACATATTCATACTGAGATCTTTTGGTAATCTCTTCAAGTTCTTTTTTCTCTTTTTCAAGCTGAGCGATCTTGTTTTCAAGCTCTAGATATTTTTTGTCATCTTGCCCTTGTTGCGCCTCTTCAAGCTTCTGCTCAAGAGTATCTTTTTCTTTTTTTTCTTCTTTTTTCATGAAAAATCAATTAGTGGAATAAAGTATTTATTTCTAAATTTTTTATATTTCTAAATTTTTTATATTTCTAAATTCTAAATTCTTAATTCTGAATTTGTTTATAGTACTCCGCAAACGTCTGATCATTACTCGCCAAAATCGTAGCTAATCCCGTTCATAGATATCTTCGATGTCGTCATTCAGCCATTTTACCATCTATCTCTATGCCCTTTTGATACGTATTGTGGAATCAAAATCTAGCTGCATTGAGTTTGAGCCAGTCATAATATTTGTTGGGTTTGCCATTGAAATCAAGCGAATATCATCTGCCTCACCTAGCGATCACTTTGATATCCAGTGCCAAACCTGCCTGATGTTCACTCGTACCCACTTGCGCACATTTTATCAATTTGCATCACTGTTTGATGAGATAGTCTTGGAAGCTGAAACTTCTATATGCACTTGATATATATAATCTATCTCCGCTAAATGCATCTCGAAAATGCCAAGCCATATCAGCAAATTCAACAGATGCTTGTTCTCTCAGTTTAAAAGCCTTAGAATTATTTGCCGTAAAATTAGAATCAATCGCAACCAAATCCGTAGGTACATATGAAGTATCAACAAACGGTTGATTATCATTAAGATATTTTTGGAAAGAAGTATCATCAGTAAAATCAAATCCGGGAGCCTTATGTGACATTCAGAAACTAGGAACGATTTCATGATCCGTAACAATCGCTGCATGCGCATAATTTTGCACCAATGCCAAAAATAGCATACCAAAAGAAAAGGCAAAAAAAGATGTCAAAAGTGCTATTCCTGTACGTGGTCCTATGATAAATTCGCTTAACGATAAAAACAATCATCTAGTATATATAGAATCACTTCTGTTTTTCAAATTAAGATATCAAAAAAAATCTCCGGGCAATACCCAGGAGATTATAATAACAATTTAGATGATTTTGGACACAGCATCCCAAATCTTTGCATGAATGTTTTCAATCGTATCATTAGCATTGATAGGCAGCCAGCCATATTTTTTTGCTAGATCCTGATGCACTTCACGGACCTTTTCCACTAAAGGATTGTCAGTCTCATGTTTGTGGCCAGATTCAATCGCTTCAGTGAATCTTTGACCATCAAATATGAATCCAAGATCTTCTTGACGAAGGAATTTATGCAGGTATTCAAGAAAATTTTGGTCTACCCCTGCTCCGGTACCCCATGCAATAGCTGTTGGAAAATAATCCTCAGCAATGACATTGATCCCCTGATCAAGTTTTTCTTTAAGAACAGTTTCGTACTGAAGCCTTTCAGCAAAATGAAGAAGCTGAAATTCTCTCGGTGAAAAATCATGAGGATTACCTTCCCTGAGATAACCATTTATCAGTTTACCTGTAGGTTCAAGGTCATAATGAGCATATTTTGTAAATTCGACCTTGATCCCTTGTTGTTTTAATTTTTCGATGAGTAATTTAGCCTGAGTGGTTTTACCCAAGTTATTAATCCCATAAAAAACGATGAATTTTCCTTTCATATATATATTTTTTTAAGATAAGTAATATTTTATTTTTATTTATGCTCCCGTGATATCCAAAGAAAGAAGAAAGTCAAGACTTTAAAAAAAACGCTCCCCGAAGGAAGCGAAATTTTAAGATAATAGCTTATTAGTAACTATAATCATGATATTCCGGAATAAAATCTTCATCCTGATCTTCTTCCTGAATCGGTTTATTTTCTAATATATTTTTAAGATCCTCCAACACCCCCGTATTTTTTATTTTTGCTCAAGTAGATTTTTTGGCAGAAGGTTGAGAGAGATTAGGAGTATTTTTATATCCCCTTTCAGCATTTCTGAAACGATTATCCTTACCGCAATTTTTTTCAAAAGCTTCTGCTACCCTATAAAGATCTGCATTTAAGAAAATACGTTTATTCGTCACTATTTTCTGTCTTTGCTGTACTGCTTTTTTTTGTTCTTGAGACATACCCAAGAAAGAGATTTGCTTAAGTTCTCTATCCAGATAATTGACACACTTTTCTCGTGGCTCAAGTTGTGAATTATATTTTTCATAATCCTGTGCATATGAAGCACCGCCAAATGAATGGATAAGAACATCTGGCGTAAGGATAGTATTTAAATTGTTTTTGAAAAAATCTTTCCAAGCAAGCAATGCATCCTCAAATTCGTGAGGAATATGGACATGACCTAAATTACTGCAAATCTGACCGACAATACTATAATACAGGATATCATCACTATCTTCTTTCTTACCAGGATTTTTTTGGCACCATTTAAGTCTTCTGATGAGATCTGTCTTATTTTCTCATGAAAATCCTTTGTCACCAAACCAGTTGAAGAACTTATCCATATAAAATTTGACTTCTTCTGGAGATTTTTCGTCTTTGGGGATAGCATTTTTCATGTCTGTAAAAAATCATTGCATAGTCTGTATTTGATCTCCATCTCATTTAAAACCAGCATTATCAAATTGCATCATCGGCTTCACAGCACTCTGACTCTTGGTCAAAATGGATCAAGAGACCGCTGTAGGGTTTTTTGATACATCAGAATCCAGACTTTCTTCCTTTTCATTACTGTTATCAAGAAATTCTTTAATCAGAGTTTTATCTAAGGATGAAGTATCTTTATCAGCATAAATTTCAAGTAAGGTCTTTTTTTCTTCACTATCTTTACCGGTAATCTTAAAAAATTCACTTAATTTATGAAGATTATCATCTTCTTCCAACCACTTTGGAAAGTTCTTCACAAAATCTCTCGTACCTCATGACATATCCCTATAAGAAAATTTACTAACAGAATACTTAGTCTTACCAGTAAACTTACCACCACTAAAAATATCCAGCATCCTCTGTAATTTATTTTGTTGATTGATATCTTTTACTCGGATACCAGGGACGAATCATCTTGTTCTGCAGATTTTTTTTATCTCTCATTGCGTATCAGACATGGTCATCGTCAAAAAGATACCAGAAAGCATCCCGGCCATGACAGCCATCTCAAAGATTTTCCATTGGCCCTTATTCGTAGCTTTTACTGCCATTGTTTTGAGAAAAGAAATAGCCTGTGGTGCTCTATCAGGAAGCAACCTGAAAAACTCAGCCCTAGCAAAATCAAAACTCGCATCTTTTTTTACCTCGACAGGCATTTTAAAGAATTCACCGTATCATTTATCCAATTCATTGATGAAGTTTTGAGAATATTTAGCGTAAAAGTAATTTTTAGTCTTATCATCATCTTGTATTCCAAGTTGCCTAGCATCCATCGTATGAACAATATATTTCATTTCAAGCTCTACAATCTCATTTTTTTTACGATCAATCCATTCGCCGTCATTGGTAGATGCACCTTGTTCAAGCTCTCTCGTAAGTTTTTCACGCATAGCTAAATATCTTGCTTGATGATCAGGTCACATAAGAATACTGACTCGCATACCTTTTGCTGCAAATTCAGGATTTCTATTGTAAGGTCATTTTCCTTTAGAAATCATAGCAAGTAACATTGCTGCAGCCTTGTAATGGGGCTTGATAGGCATTCCTCAAGTAAGCATCGGTTTGATATACATATTATATATTTTTGAGAAATCACCATCTTCATAAAATTTCTTCCGTTTATCAACCTTTTTCCAAACCCTATTATCTCTTTCTGCAAAAGCTTCCATTCCCATAGCATTAAATGATGAGGAAATTCTGCCAAAGGGACTCAAAAAACCTCAAATCTTATTCCATATCTGACCATTTCCTGTCAAAGAATCGGTGAGTTCCTCAGTTCTTTCATCATCATATTTTTTGATGCTATCAGTGATTTTACTTATTCCATTTTTGAAAAACCCCATGATATTGTTTATACTATATCCATATTTTGCAGTAGGTGTTTCCTGATCTATGATCTTTTGTTTGGTCTGCATCTGTTTGGACTGTTCTTCACTTTTTGGCTGCAATCATTTTTCTTTGATGAATATCAGAAAAGTAGGATAATCCATATCACGGGAATATCTGTTCATCACATCTCAATGTTTGAATTCACCTGAAAGCGTAACCGTATTGTTGGCGTTATGCTGTATTTTGTAAAGACTATAATTGGCAGCGACTTCTTCATCATATGCTTCTCAGACCCCAGCCTCATACCGACCGAAGTGAGTCACTTCCTTATTGATATAATCACCCCTAGTAAACTTAAATTTTCCAGAATCCCGTTTTACATCTCCCAAATATTTTTTATCAAGATCTTTTGCCAATCCTGTTGATTGCACCCTCTCGATCTGATCCTGCATAGAAATTCATTTAGGATCAGGCATCTTATAGATATCACCAAAAGTTTTTTTGATATCCTCAAACGCTGAAGAATTGAGAGGAAGCTCTTTTGTCGCTCCTTCATTTTTTCATAAACTCAATTCTCCACCATGGATTTTTACGGTAAATGTTCATTTGGATCTATCGATTTTTATGATTTCCATTGTCATCCATGCATTTCATTCCATTTTTGGAGCAACCTCACTTTCACCGTAGGTAGTGAATAATCTCGTTCACTCTACAAACCCGCCCGTATCATTATCCTTATTTTTATATTTTTCTTCAGGGAAGGTATATCATTTGAGTTTTTTCCAATCATCGATAAATTTTTCATATTCTGATTTTTCTTTGGATTTTTCTTCCTCTCCCGCCTTGCGGGATTCCACTTCGTTTCATTTTCATTCCTCGCTTTCCTCTCCTTCCTCATTTTCTTTGTCCTTATACACTTCCAATGCATCAAATTTTTTGGTGAGTGCATCTTGCTGCTCAGGAGACATAGTCACATTCAAGCTCTGTTGTCCAAGTATATATCCAAAAAGCAACGCCCCAAAAGCTTCACCATTGAGATTGAGTTTTTTGTCCAGAATTTCTATATCACATTGTTTCTGTTCTTCATCCTTGATCACGACAGGAAGATCTTTTTTGCCTTCTTCATGCGGCCAAGTCACTAAGGTTCTTGTATCGCTCGGTGAAGTGATCGGTTCAGAATACAGATATAATTCTTTTCCATTACGTTCCTCTTTATCTATATTATACTCATCAAGAGGACAATAAGCGGAAAGATATCCTACCACAGTTTTTCCATCCTTTGTAATGCTTACTTTATATGCATCATTGACACGGAATTCTTTTCCGCTTTTGGCTTTGAAATGGGTATATAAGGAATCAAATACAGGACTATTCTCAAAAAATGCAGCGTTGCTCTCAGTGAGCTGAGCTAAAAAATTGAGAGGGAGATTTTTTATATCTTCCAAATCACTGATCCCTGTAAGCTGCGCACGAGCACTCGCAAAAAATTCCTTTTTGAGGAATTTGAGAGAGACATCTCAATGGTCAGTAGGGATTTTGATATCCATCTTTTTGAGATCAAAAAGATCATCCATAAATTGAATAAGTTTGTCTTGATCGACTGAGAGCAATTCAGGTATCTTATTTTTGATGGTATCTTCAAGTTTATGTTTTACGAAAAAATTGACGATGAATTGCTGTTGATCAGCAGACAATACAGAAAAATTAAAATTATTTTCTAGTAACTGAGTAAATACGTCCGCTAGTCATTTATTCTTTGTTTCGAGAAATGCCATATAAGCATGCCATCTACGGTGTTCTATTTCTTGTTTCAAAGTTTTTATTTTTTTTCTGAGCTCTTTTTTTTCAGCTTCAGAAGCAACATCATATTTTGCATCACATGCTACAATCTGGGAATCGATACGCGCGATATCAGAGAGAAAAGAAACATCAACAGCACCGATAATCTTATTATCAAATGGATATATATCCAGGATATCACTGACGTAGGGAGGGAATTTTTTGAAAGTATCCCCTATCGACTCAACATAATGATCAATAGTATCTTGAGTTTTTTGCATTTCTTCAAACAGCTGACGAGTCACAAATGAATTGAAAACACGTCTGAAATATTGTTCTTGTTCTGAAAATCATTTGGTATCAACAAACTTGCTTCATGATTTGAGAAGCTCTTTTTGGATATCACCATTAGTTACGATGATAGTATCAAGTTTCTTAGCAAGAGATTCATCGATTTCACTAGCATGATCAAGAAGAAATTGCCCCCATTGATTCTTAAAATTAAGTAAATTTTGATAGGGACTGAAAATAGAGATAGGCAATGGAAATTGCTCATCAAAAGCGATTCTGAGGCTACCCTTGAGTTCTTTTCTTATCTTGGTGAGTGCTACCGTCACCATTATCCTTTCGGTAGGATTATATTTTGGTATCAAAATACCTTCAATTTTTTCAATAGCAGAATCTCCAAGTACGATTCCTTCCTTTTCAAGGAATTTTTTCCAGACAAAGTAAAGATCATCAATAGTCTTCAATTTACTGTCCGTATCAATGATATGATTATTCATATCAAAACCAGCAAAACTTGCAAAACCACTGAAAGCGGTAGCAGGAAGATTGTTCTTTGTATCATCACAAAAGGTATGCAGATCAGATAAACTTTGCTGCATGACATGTTGTTCAATATCTCCATTCGTGAATTCATTATTGAGTTTACCAGCGTTTTCCTTGATATTACCGATAGAGAATCATTTATCCTCAATCGCTGTGATATAATTTGGTAACTCTTTTTTGTCTATCTTATCAAGCAAATTTGGATATTCTTTTTTGAAATATTCCCAAAATTGTTCTAAGTATGGCTTATCACCATAGATTTCTGTTCTTTTAAATTCAGATATTTTATCAAAACCAGTAAAAGCATCTTTGAGTTCATCCAAAAAAACATCTGAAATATTATTTTTTTTTGATGTATTTTTTGAATTCATTTCAGGATTTTTTTGTTGATCACGATCGATAGGTTTTTGGTTTTTTCTTTTTTTATCTTTCATACCACCAAAAGGTCAATAAATAAACAGTATAAGTATAATGATTTATCAAAAAAAAGCAAAATAAGACAACAAAAAAACACTGGTGTATCACCAGCATTCTTTTTGCTTTCTAAATTTTATTTTGTTTTCTGAATTATAAATTCTGAATTCTGAATTCTATTTACGGTTGAAAGAGCGTTTCAGGGACAAATACCACATTTTTCACTTCAGGAAACTGTAACGCAGTTTTTTTGATGAGATTTGAAAGGATCAGCATACGAGCAGATCATCCATCGGTAAATCCAGGAACTTCTGAAAATTGGAGTGTCAAAACGCCATCAACAGACAAATCAGTGGAAAGTAATCTAAATCACGCATTTGGAAATTCTGTGATGAATCATTGTTTTTTTTCGTTAGGAGTCAGATTTCATTTGATCAATTCATTGATCGTATCTACAAGAATATTAGTGCTTGCAGGGAATATACGATACACAGGCAGAAGAGAAGAAAGATTTACTTGCTGTTCTGGAGCTAACTTTTGATCTTCTGTCTGATTGAAATAATATAAGGCGACCTTAGTAGGAACAGTCGTTTGGAATACAGGATTTTGTACCTGAGCTTGTTGTATCAGAGCTTCAGGTTCAGATTGAAGTTTTTGATTGATGACATCAAGTTGTGTTTTGATGATATCAAACTGATCAGTAAGACCGTCAGTGACTCCTCCCGTGAGACATACCTGTTGAGAAATACCAAATCGTGAGCCTATTTTGATACCCAATGATTGATTGAACAATCTCATGTATGATCGAAACAAAAAAATCACGAGAAACCAAAAGAAAGTAGTCCAAAAAATCTTTTTCATGAAAGGACAATGAAACAATAAAAATACAAATATTGAAAGATTGAAACATTGAAAAGTTGAAAGATGACGGTATTTTTTTAACCTTCGACTTTCGACCTTCCACCTTCAACTGAAATTGTATTAATTCCCAGTACCCGTAGTAACAACAGGAGTTGGAGTCGGTGTAACCGTTGGAATCATGCCACCTACAAGCGTATCAAGTTTGGTCTGCATATCAGTAAGTGTTGTTTTGATAGTATTGATACTATCAATCACTTCGTTTTGAGTACCTGTAGTAGGGACAATCTCTCCGCTAGTCGTAACAGTTGTTGTTCCAAGCCAAGTGCTTATGTTTCCTGCAATATTCGCATCAAAAAATTTAACATATATTCCAAATCAAAAAACCACCACGAGCCAAAACAAAGTAGTCCAAAGAATTTTTTTCATGATTTTTATTATAAAAAGTAAAATAAGAATGAGGAAACTTTAGTGTTTTTATCACTAAAATCAAATTAAAAAAAAATCTTCCAAAGAAGAATTTTTTTAATGGGGAGACTTAATAATTTGCGCGTAATTGATTCATTGAAAGAATTAGCCCTTTGTACAGCGCATAAACGGCTAGTTTTACTATAAAGAGAAGTTTTGTTGGTTTTTTGGTTTCATCCTTGTATTTCGTTGTTTTCTATGTCTGGATTGCCTCAACCCCAATTATCAAAATTAGGACCGTCATTCTTATCAGAAAAATCCTGTTTAAGCATCTCTTTAAAGAAGTCTTGAGGAAGTTTGAATATAACTTCAATTCGGTATGGGATATATTGATTGTCCTTTTTCTTTCACGAAATAGACTTACCCTTTTCTCTTGGTTTTGAATGAATAATTATCTCATCAATAATGTAATGTAAGAGCTTTTTTGTGTCATCTTTATTACTAAAAATTTTATCCAAATTCTGGCTTAATTCCTTTAACACAGAAAAGGATTTGATATATATCTTCTCATCAACTTGTCATCTTATCTCAATTTCTGTTTTGCTGATTTCTGAATTTATAGTTGATATTTCTTTTGTCTCTTCAGAGAGCTTTCAAAGACGCTTTTTGAATTCATCTTTATCAATAAGTCACTCTGTTAATAAATCGACTAAAATATCTTTTTTACTTAGTATTTTGTCTCTCTTTTCTACAAGTTCACATAATCTTTCTTCTAATCTTCTCTTCTTATTTTCATTAAATTTGGAATTTTTAACAAATTTTTCTATAAGCTCTGGCTTTTGAATAAGTGCTTTCAAATTATCAACTATAAAATCTTCCAAGTCGTTTTTTCCCAAAGGAATAACATCACATCTTGGATTATGCTTTCTTCAATCTTTACCATTACATTGATAACAAGGACGACCATTATCTGTCTTTCCTTTCCACCAAAGCATTCATCTTGGTCTATGCTCCTTACAATGGTCACACTTCAAAAGCCCTGAAAGGATATAATTTTCATTAGAATTTTTATAATCTCATTTTTTTTCAAGTCTTTTTTGTGCTTTTAAGAAAGTCTCCTCATCAATAATAGGCGTATGTGTAAATTCTGATGAAACCCGTTCTTCTTTGGGAAGAGCCTTTTGTGTGCCTTTTCTTTTTTTACCAGTTCTAGTGAAACTTTTTTGTTTATCCTTAACGAATTTTGTTTTATTATAGTATAATTTTCATATATAAATCTCATCACCTAATATCTTTCTTATTGTATTATCTCACCATTTATACAGGTCTTTTACTCATCTTCCATTTTTCCCTTGTCTTACTCAAGGAATTGAGACCTTTCAATCGCTTAATCTTCTACAAATTTCTGTGACTGTAAGTCAATCATATACATACCAATCAAAGATTTTTTTGATAATGTCTGCTTCTTTTTCATCAATACTTGATGGTCTTTTTGTGTCTGGGTCTCTGATGTATCAGTATTTATCTTGCATCCAAGTACCTTTTTTCATAGAAGAACTTCTTCCATCAGATGTTCTTTCTAAGATTAGCTCCCTTTCAAACTCAGCAAAAGCTCACATCATAGTAAACATAAATCTTCACATTGATTCGCTAGTATTGAATATCTCTTTCGCTGACCTAAAACCAATACCACTCGCTTCAAGTCTTTCTGCTATCTCAAATAATATAGTGGCTTTTCTGGCAAATCTATCTAATTTATAAACTATTACCGTATCGAAAGGTTTGTGTGAGGTACTTTCTATGTCGTCAAATAATTGAGATAATGCGGTTCTGTCATCAATTTCATCAGCACCACTTACTGCCGAATCGGTATATATGTATCTCTCTCAAGCAAACTCTAACTGGTCATTATGCAAATCAATGTATTTCATAATGGTCTCTTTCTGCAAATCCTCTCAGTACATCTCTGCCTGTTCTTTTGAACTTACACGAATATATAGAGCCGCGCGTTGTTTTTCTTTTATCTCTGCCATTGTATAAAAACACATTGAAAAATATAAATTTTTTACGCATAATTATATATTTATATAACTTGAAAACAATTCATTTTCTACTAGTTTTCATCATATTTTATATTCTTTTGGAAATAGCATAACTCTATTTGGTTTTCTGAAATAAACAGATATTTTTATCTGAAGTTATATTTTTATTGTCCAAAAAAATTATCATTGTTTCTTGTAATTTCTCTGCCAATGATAATTGGGATTTCTCAGCATACTTCCTCTAATCTTTTGATTCATTACTTAGAAAGCACTTTCTGGAACTTTTTTTAATAGTTTGCGCTTGTATTTTTAAGACAAATCAATAGTAACTGGCTATCCACCAACTATGGTGGCTGTAGCTCAGTTGGTAGAGTAGCGGACTGTGACTCCGCCTGTCGCGGGTTCAAATCCCGTCAGCCACCCCATTCCACCTAGTAAAATTGAAATCGCATTAGGCGATTTTTTTAATTATTCAAAAAACTTAATATCAACCAATGACATACTTTCTCAGTTCAATTCCCAAATACATTCATATTCAGTTCTAAGTTGTGCTCAAAAAGAATTTTGGGAATCAACAAAGGAATCTGCGACCATTGTTTCTCATTTTAGCCTAAATCTTAAACTTACCCAGGGAAAGTCTGCAGAGCTAGGAGACACTAACATACTTTTAACTCACTCCTTACATTCATATGTTAAATCACTTTTTTCCGCGAGAGTAAGATTGTTTATCTTATCTTTCAAAAGTTTTTCTGGACTATTATTGTATATTTCATCTCTTTTTTTAATCTCTTCATACTCTTTTTCTAGTTGAGCATTCTGCGCCTCTTCCTCTTTATCTTGTTGTATTTCCTCGGCTGTTTTTTCTCTTTCTATGATAAACTCCTTTTCAGAAGACCAAAACTTATTTTGTCCCTTGATATATACTGTTGTGGTTGGCATATCTAAGGCAACAAATTGACTGAAATGAGTTGTCCCGCTTGATGGCAATTGAGAAGTATATTCTCCAAATAAATCTTTAAAATATACTGTATCAGCATTATAAACATTATACTCCAAGGTTGTTCCAGTTCATTTTATTACTCAACTTAAATTTGAAATCATTTGTATTTCTACTTGTGGTGTCTTTTCTTTTTCAATAGCTTGCTCTGCCGTCCGTCTATTTTGTATTTCTTCTACATTGCTAGCCTCTCGTCTATCTACTAGAATTGTAATATATGATATTAGTGCCATAACTATGGGTACGAAAAGTATGACAGTAAATATAATCCTTGTCTGGAATTCTTTGAAGTTTTTAAATCTATTTATGATTTCGTTAAGTGTTGTTGCGTTGCCACCTTTCCATATCCACGCTATCAATGGGAAAGCTAAGGCAAGAAACAATCCTCAAATCATTCCATTCCACAACAAAAGTATCCCTATAATCCCTATCATTGGCAGTCCTACCACACAAAGAATACTATGATTAAAATTTTCATCTAACCAAGTTTTATGGGTTTTGGATTTAGTCATTTGTTTTTTGATAAAACTAAAAAAGGTGACATAATCGTAAGAGTCACCCGCTAGAGTAAACAGCCCGATAACCTTCAACAGATACATCGGTCGACTATGCCACCTTGTTTATCCGTTAAAAAATTATTAGACTATTTTGTAGTCTTGGGCTGTATTTATAATTCACTCTAGCGGGAGTATCTTGAGTGTATTTATATTCTCTAAAAATTCAATTGGATATGATTGCAAAATCATCAAAAACTCCAAAATCGTCAAAATCCTATTCGCGTATGTGCTACTTTTTTTTCTGTAGGTATGGGCTTCTGAAAAATCCAAAGTTTTTCACATGTTTTATTATAAATTGGATATTTTTAATCTTTATCCTTTTGTTTTAATGGAAAAGTATCATTGAAATTTACAGTTATATAGTTATAAAACTATGAAAATAGAATACGTGTTCATGTTATATTAATAGACAGTCTCATTTAGAGAACCCTATAGACCATATAACAAGAATTTTATTCAAAAACCTTTCATAATTATGAAAAAATGAACTATAAGAAAAATATGAGTATCGTTATTTTCTAGTGCCTGAGTTGCAGAGACTTATTTGAAAGACTCGTGAATAGATGTTGTTGTGGCAAATGAAATTGTGAAAGATAGGGCTACATTACATCAGAAAATTTACAAAGACACACTGATGATTCAATGAGACATTATGGATAAAGAAGTTTTTAGTAAAATACTTAATAAGTCTTGAAAAGATATAGATTTTTTAATTGCATGACCGCCATGTCAATGAGTAAGTGTAGCAGGGAAAAATAGAAATTTAAATGAAATGTTAAAGGATAGTCGCAATTACCTTATAAAAAGGGTTATTGAATTTATAAAACTCAAAAAACCCAAATATATTATGATTGAGAATGTCCCTGCATATTTGAAATTGAAACTTCCCCACAAATGAAATCTGGCCACAATCATAGAAATACTACAAGATTGTTTTTGAAAAGAATATAATGTGGAATCCCGTGTTTTAGATTCTTCTGAATATGGTGTCCCGCAAAAGAGAACTAGAGCAATTATAAAGTTGTATAAAAAATGATTATTACGATGACGACCAAAAAAAGAAAGAAAAATAACGGTTAAAGATGCTATCTGACATTTACCGTCCTTGGAATCATGAGAAAAATCATCAATACCTCATCATTACGCTAGACAACATACAAAAGAACATGTTTTATGGATGAAACACACGCCAAGTTGACATTCTGCAATTGAAAATCTCAAATACTTCCCAGCAAAAAAAGATTGAACTCGTATAAGTTCATATGGTTCTTCTTATAGAAGAATAAAATGGGATGAACCTGCTCCTACAATTACTATGAGAAACGATGCTATTAGTTCTCAACGTAATGTACATCCATGAAAATTAAAAAAAGACTGAACATATTCTGATGCGAGAGTCTTGACCCCATTAGAACTAATGATTCTTTCTAGTTTGCCTAAGAAATGGGCTATTCCAGTCGACACGCCAGAAAGTTTAATTAGAAAATGCCTTGGAGAATGTATTCCGCCATTACTTGTTAAAAAAGTTGTAGATTGTATTTGAAAAGCGTAAACCTCACTGATGTAAATTTTATAAAATTTCAAAAAGAATTATTATGACAGTACATAAGAAAATTAAAGCGATTTCATTATTTTCAAGTGCTGGAATAGGAGAACTATATTTTGAGGATGCTGGTATTCAGGTTGTAGTAGCTAATGAACTTATTGAAAGAAGATGCGCTCTGTATAAGTATTTTCATAAAAACACTACCATGATTCCCTGAGATATTAGAGACGAAGAAGTTAAAAAAAACATTATATCTTATATTGATAGCGATGTAAGACTATTAATTGCAACGCCCCCCTGCCAAGGATTAAGTAGTTTGTGAAAAAATAAGGTTCAAGAGCATTACGAATCTGATGAAAGAAATTACTTAATCTTTCATATATTTGATATAATTGATTACTGAGATTTGGATTATATTTTAATAGAAAATGTTCCTAAATTTTTAAAAATGATATTCCCATATAATAAGGGATATTTTACTCTTGAAGAAATTTTAAACCATAAGTATTCAAAAAAATATGAGATAAGTGTTAATGTTTTGGATGCAAAAGATTATTGAGTGCCACAAACAAGACAAAGAGCAATTATTAGAATGTATAAGAAACATTTGACATGGGATTTACCAAAAAAAGAGAAAGTTATAACACTTAAAGAAGCTATCTGACATTTACCATCCTTGGAATCATGAGAAAAATCCGATAAGTATTTACACTATGTATGATTAGTTAATGAAAGATATATTGAGGCCCTAAGATACACACCTACTGGGAAAAGTGCAATGCAAAACACAATATATTATCCTAAAAAGGAAGATTGAGAAAGAATGAAATGATTCCATAATACATTTAAAAGAATGAAACGAGATGAGCCTGCTCCTACCAGAACGACCTTTTGCTGAAATGTTAATTCTCATAATAATGTACATCCATGAAAGCTAAAAAAAGACTGAACATATTCTGATGCAAGACCTCTGTCTATGTTAGAAAATTTCATAGTTTCATCGATTCCTACCACATTATCTTTACCTGATGGAATCAGTGAAACTTTCTTAAATACGGTTGTGGGGGAATGAATTCCTCCCTTAATGTTAAAAAAAATACTTTTACCAATAACTCATTAATTTAGCATGGCACATAGAGTTGAAACTCCCAAATGGATATTATACAGACATACTAGTGATTTTTGATTAATTTGTAAAGTTGCAGGATTTCTAAAATATGAATGTAAATCGTCAATTTCTATTGAAGAAAAAATGAATCTCTTACATAAATTGCAGGAAGCTGGATTGTATAATGAGAGAAACCCTGAATTGCCTCTTGATTCTATTAATCACAGAATAAATACATTAGCAAACTATATGTTTTGATATAAAGATGTTTTATTTTGAGAAAACAAATTCTTGTTTAGTCCTCTATGAAACCTGTTTTTAAAACATATTAATGATTTTTGAAAGTTAAGTAAGATATTCCTCACAATGTTACGATGAATGCAATATGAACACCCTCATTGAGGCAGTGACCCCATATTCCAACTATATCCTTTCCGTCTGATTTTTAAATTATTAACGGATGCAAGAATAGATTCCAAACTCTTTGTATCCGAGGTAGCATATTTGATAGTATTTATGCAAAGCATAGATAACGCTTCCTATGAAAAATTAGTAACGGAAATAATTAAATTTAGAAAAAAATCTAATGAGGAAATTGCGCACCTTTTCCGTGAAAATGAACATGTCTATGTTAATGCAGTATATGAATGGGATTATTACACTAGCAAAGTACTGAAAAGTGCAGGGATAGTCATCAAAAATGAATGAGAGACTATTTGTAAGTTAAAACATGGCAAATCAACTTATAGGACACTAAAAAACAATTCAGTAGAATTAAATTCGAATGTCCGTGACTATTGTTTTAAGCTATTAGAAGAGAGCCCTTATACGGCAGAGCCCCTCAAACTTAATGACCCTCAAAGATTAAAAATAGATGTTATTAAGGAAATCTACAGCTATTATCCTACAGCCTTATTACGTGAGATAAAAGAAGAAAATTTAGAAGTAGAAAACATTCTTCAATTGCCAAAATTAATAGAACAATACTCAAACAATAATGAATGAGAGGAAGCCTACCTATTTGAGAAAGTTCTCACAGAATGATTTAATATGTTTTATAATGTAGAAGCAAAGCTGATATGATGAGCAGGGAAAACAGACATAGAATGTCTATATTTAACCAAAAATAAAAAATTTGCTGTCGATGCAAAATCCACACAAAATAAACTTTCCTGAATAAATGCATGAAGATTGAATCGTCACAGACAACTTATATGATGAGAATATACAATTGTTATTACTCCAAGATATGTGCCATCGGTTAAGTATGATATCATTTGAACTCAAATAGTTCTTGTTCTTGCAAGTACATTTGCTGAATATCTTTATAATCATATAAATCAAGAAAATCATAAGATAGATTATGAAGATTTTGATTCAATCATAACCTGAAATCTCTGAACTGATATTAGTTCGTATATATCTAATCTTACATTAAGTAAATTTTGAGTTGGATAATGCCAAAAACATTTTGAATAATTATTATTTAAATATAAAGTTATGTCCTTATCTGAATGGTCCTTGTTTGGTATCTCATTAAACACAAGTACGAGCATAATTGCATTGGTGCTTTTTTTGCTTGTCAGTTGGGTAATAGGATACTTTTTTGTAGAAATACTATTCTGAAGAACATACATCTTTCACTCTTCGCTAAGAAGATATAGCAAACCTTGAAGCGTTCTCACTCTTCATTGTGTGATATGGTGAATCATCATCAATGTGTTGTTTCTTATGATATCCAACTGGATACAGTGGATTTACCACATACTTCAAAAGAAATATATTTTTTCCTGAAACATAGCCACCAAAATTATTGAGTTTCTTACTTTGAGTGTGGAAGCAAAACTGGACATACAGATGATAGTCTTTGCTATCATATATCTATTTTTTCTTGGGCTGTTTACATTAGTGGTTGTATATCCTTTCATCAAAATTCTAAATAGAATTGCTAGATGACCTCGTCATAGATGATATTCTTAGTTAAAATTATTTTAAGTCGGCTTATCGCGTTGGTGCGTATTTTTGGACATAAAGTGTCAGGTTCCAAAACAGACCCTCCGAAAATTTGGGAAATTAGTTGTTATGCCTGTGTAGTTATATAACTTGAAAAAGTGCTCAATCGTCATTATTGAGGCACTTTTTTTGTAAAAATTATTTAGAGAAGTAATGGTCGCACATTTTCACCGTTTCATACAAAATGTCAATCCTTGCGAATTGTGAGATATGTATTATCAGAACTATGATTTCTTTATTTTTTGTCTGTGAATAGTAGTGGGTCTATTTTTCCAAAAATGCCCAACTACCCAATTAACTGCACATATTCAAGGTTTTTGAAAATATGTCAAAGTTGTTTTATAAAATCAAATTTTGTCTATAAATCTAACTTATTACACACATCTTTTAGTTCGTTGTCTGTAATTCATAAGTACCTTTTCGTCACTGAAAGGGAAGAATGGTTCAGGCGATGCTGAATAAGTGACATATCTATATTTTGTTGTCTTGCTTGATAGCCCCAAGACTTACGCATAGAGTGCGTTCAATAACTTCCTTTCAGATTTATTCTATGGCACCATCAGGAGACTAATCTTCGTGCCATACACGCTGATATTGGTTTATCTCATAACCCCTCACTTCTACTTTCAAATTTCTTTTGACGAAAGAAGAGATGATTGGCTGTGTTTTTCATTATGAATGGATAAGTCGCTTTATAAAGTTTCAGTGTCTCTTTTACTTTGGGGGTTATAAATATCTGTCCATTCTTACTTGTCTTCTGTTCCTTGACCCTGAAATCATTTTTTACATTTCCATTCTCATCAAACACATCGCCCACAGTAATTTTCAATAGGTCTGATATTCTCAGGGCACTGTTAATTCACAACTCGAATAAAAGCAACTCTCTAAACTTTCAATCTGATTTGAGCAACTTTTTTATTAGCTCAATGTCTTTGATGTCTCTTATTGGCTCTACAATTTTCATAGTAATTTATTCAATAAAATAAAAGTTTTTTTTATATTTTATTGAATAATAATGGCTGCCGTCTATTTATCAATAGCCAAAATGTCCTTCCGAATTAGAATCTCAAAGGTTGTTCAATTTAATAATAATTATATTGAATAGAGAATTTAGAAAATGGAAATGTAATGTTAATTGTATTAATAAAGCATATACTTATAGTGAAGATAATAAAAAAATTTTACTATATAAGTTTATATTATGTCACTTATATCACTAACTATTCCTGAGTTATTAGAGGAAAATAAAATAGGCAAGAACATGACGAGCCATATCGTTTTAGAGACAGATGTGGTAGAATGTGATGTAGAAGAACATAGAAATTGAAGGCATATATTCTATATTGCTAGACCAAATAATGGTCTTCCACCTATTCTTTTAACAAAAGACAAGGTTTTAGAATGATATGAATATGTTCTAAAAAATTTAGATATAGAGAATTTTTCACTGATAACCCTTCATGTAGCAAAACGAAAATGGATATTACATCCAAAAAAAGGTCATCCATGTACAAAAGCAGATGTTGATTCCATTCCTATTTCACGAAAAAACAAATTTAATTTTCAAAACTGAAAAATAAGTGATAATGGCTTAAGGCCACCTCAAATTTGATGAATGTGTGCTATAACAGCTCACCGATTATCTGACAATAAAATTCCTGGTACTGTAGTAATGCCTACATGAACAGGGAAAACAGAAACAATGCTTTCAACTATCGTAAGCAACCAGTGTGATAAAGTGTTAATTATTGTGCCATCGAATGCATTAAGACAACAAACTTACAAAAAGGCTCTAAATTTGTGAATCCTTAAAAAAATAGATACAATTCAAAAAGACACAATATTGCCAGTAGTTGTAGCTGTAGATAAGAATTTATGAGACAATGACACAATAGAGCACCTGATAGATAATTGTAATATTATGATTTGTACACCAAATATAATGCAAAAACTTTCAAGTGAACAATTAAATTTATTTTCAACTAAATTTAACTATCTTTTTTTTGATGAAGCACATCATATAGCGGCACCAACACGAGAGCGTCTTAAGAGAGAATTTGTAAAAAAGAACAAGAAGATACTACAATTTACTGCGACTCCGTTTAGAAACGATAAAAAGAGCATATGAGGCAAAATTATATTCAATTACTCTCTAGGAAAGGCTCAAGAAGAATCTTATTTTAAGACAATAAATTTTAAGCCAATATACGAATTCTCTGAAGATAAGGTAGATGAGGCAATCGTTAAAAAAGCTATTGAGCAGTTAGAAATTGATATTAGAGAACATGATTATCAACATATTATTATGGCAAGAACAAACGATATACCGAGTGCTGAGGCAGTAATAGAAATTTATCGTAGATATTGAGCGGATTATAACCCTGTTATTTTACATAGCAAGCTCAAAAAAGATGAAACAAAACAAAATTTAGATTTGCTGAAAAATGGGCAATCGAAAATTGTTGTTTGTGTAGATATGTTATGAGAGGGAGTTGATATTCCCCAATTAAAGATAGCCGCATTACATGATGTTCATAAAAGTCTAGGAATAACATTACAGTTTATTGGAAGATTTGTGCGTGATTCATCATTAAATATATGAGATGCTACTGTTGTCGCTAATATCGCAGATATAAAAGTAAAAGAAGCCCTGAAATCATTATATTCAGAAGATGCAAATCGAAATTCAATTTTAAGGTATTTATCAGAAAATCAAATTGAACGTGAAGTAAAGTTACAGGATATGGTAGATGGATTCAATTGAGAACTAAAAGATGAATTACCATTACAAAATCTTTTGCCAAAACTCAGTACGACTGTCTATAAAATAGAAAATTATGAACTAGATGTTGAAAAACTCATCATAGAATTTAGCAAAAGGAATGAGGTAGTGTCCTCAGTTAATGATGCAAATAATGTAATAGTTATTATAACAAAAACATATCAAAATATAGAGTGGGGTAAAATAAGAGAAATAAATGACACTATACGAAATATGTATATATTTTATATGAATACAGAACAAAATTTATTATTTGTAAATACAACATCAAAAGACATTCAAGAAAGATTTATTAGGGTTCTTAAAGAAGATGCCACAAAAATATATTGAGAAGATGTTTATAAATCATTTCACGGTATCAATAGAATGTTACTATATAGCGTTGGCTTAAAAGAGAAATATCTTTGACCTATTAGATATAAAATGTATTCTGGCATAGATGTTAAGCCCGCTATCTGACAATGACAAAGAACATCATCAATTAAAGCGAACATTTTTGGTATGTGATATGAAAATTGAGAACCAACAAGTATAGGCGCTTCTTATAAATGAAAAATATGGGCCAGGAAAGTTGGGTCTTTGGTGGATTTAATAGAATGGTGTAATCTAATAGGCTGAAAACTTATTGATTCGAGCATAAGTACAGAAGATGTATTAGAATGAACTTTAAAACGAGAATTACTGAAGAATCCTTGAGATATAGTCGCATTACCTGTTTTTATAGACTGGCCTATATTGCTTGAAAATATTCAGACACCTGTAGAAATTAAATTAGGTGAAAATGTTTATTTGTTGGATGAGCTCTGAATACAAATAGTTGAAAGAGCACAAATTGATGAAGGAATTACATTTAAAATTTTTGGAGAGAATGTTGAATTATTTATGAATTTTATTGTTTCTGCTCCTTTGAAAGATGAGACCAAACCTAATTATTCATATTCTATTATTTGAGGAACAACGCCTGCGACAATAAAAATTGGTAGAAATACTTACTGAATTGCTGATTTTTTTATGGACAATCCTCCTTGTATTTGGTTTAGTGATAGTACCCAATTATTGAATAATTTGTATATAAAGTGAAATCAAGATATCGTTCCATATGATAAGGAAAAAATTGAAATACTTGATTGGTTAAATGTCGATAAAACAAAAGAATCTCAATGACATGAAAAAACACCTGGTACAATACAACATTATATGATATGAAGATTAGCTTCTACCTGAGAATATCAGATTATTTATAATGATGATTGACCTGCTGAAATAGCAGATATTTTAGCATTTAAAGTTAACGATACTGAAAAAATAATCGACATAGAGCTTTATCATTGTAAGTATTCCAGTTCTGAAAAGGAATGAGATAGAATTAAGGATTTTTACGAGGTGTGTTGACAGGCACAAAAATCAGCACATTGGAAAGAGGGCTGAAACCAGATAGAAAAAATAGTGAAACATCTCTTAAAAAGAGATAATAGGTGGCAACATAGTTATTGAGTTAGTAGGTTTGAGGTTGGTGACGAATCAGATTTAAAAGAAATTCAAAAGAAAACCAGTATATACATAGTAAAATATAAAGTTATAATAGTGCAACCATGACTATCTCGTAAAGTAGTATCAATGCAGATACTGTATTTATTGTCTACGACTGAATTATATTTGGCTGAAACGGTACAAATGCCATTAACCATAATCACAAGTGAATAATTTAAATATCAAAAAAACACTCATTGAACTGAGTGTCTCTTTCTATTTGAAGTCATCCTACTGTCTCTGGTAAGCTGAAATAACTCCATCTTCATCTTCCGTCCTTAATCACATACCCATAAAAAGCATTCGCTTCTGGGTAGTATTCCGAGACTAACCATTCCCAGTCATTCCAAGGAGCATAGAATTTGGCGAGTATGAGTGGATTTTTAGTATGAATCTGTTCGCCAATTTGCCTAAATCTACTGATAAGTTTTTCATCTAATAGTTTCATTTAGTAGTCTTTAACTATAAAACTACTAATTTTTTATAGGAACTAGTACATAAATCAAGTACGATTGTAGTTAAAATTATTTTAAGTTAGAAATCTCTGATATATTTTTGGGATAATTAGTTCTATAATAACAAGATAATATGTATGTATTATTTTTTAGACTTTTTTGTGTCCTTTAGAAAATCTTTAAAAATTCCATATGCCTCTAAAAATCTGTATTGTTTCTTTTCCATAACGTTCACGTATTCACCTAGATTTTCGTCTATTGTCTTATCAAATTTCATAATATATCGTATTATTTGTTTTAAGTCTTTATTTGTCTTTATCCTTTTAGTACTTGTTATTGCTGGTCATACTCGATAACCACTAATATCTCTCCATTTTTTCAAAACATCATCATTTTTATACCACTCTTTTCAGTCTTTCCTTTTTGAAATGGTTATTGATAATTCTTTTTCGGTACACAGGATTATATTTATATGTGGATTCCATCAATTTGTCTTGTTGTACGTTATTTCTATTGAAACAAGCATCCCATCACAATTAAAAATCGAATTTTTCCTACGCCTTATTGCGTTTTTATAATCATTAGCTATTGTAGTTTTATGTATTAGGACTTCCTTTACTAAATCAGATAATCATCGACCTTTTTTATGTTCTATAGTAAAAACAAGAGAATAGTATTTTTTATTCTTTAGTGTTTTTTTATGATTTTCTACATAATCATAAACATTATTGCTTTTATTATATCTTCTTATATTGGCACATATTTCACAGTATTTGTGTTGTTTGCAAAAAGAATGCGGATGTGGCATATAGTTTCCCAACTTATTCTTTACTTGGGGAGCTCGACAATCTCTTATAGTTTCAATTTTCTTTAATAATTTGTTCCTATGTATTCCATTATATTTTTTGGAAAAGATATGTTTTTCCATTTTTTTAGCTCTATGTAATGTGCTGTCTTTCATTTCTGTATTACTTTTGAATTGTGCTTTCAAAGACAGCATTAGAAAACATATAGAATATAAATTAAAAAAACTCAACCTAGCGAGAGATGAGCTTACTTATTCATAATGAGGTCAGATAATCATTGTACATTTTCTATAGAAGGCTTTCCACTGAAAGTGATTTTCATATTTTTGAAAATATCTTTATCTCCGGTATATCTACTTCCTTGATACTCAAAACCAGACACTTCTCCGTCTTTGTCAGTAGTAAATGTTTTAGTTTTATAGTCTTTTCCATTTTTCATCCAAGAAAAAACATCATCGTCCTCATGTTCTTCTACTGTTGATGGACCATCTTCAAAAGATTTAAGGAATTCTTCGTCTCGTTCTTCTATGCTTTCATTAAGAATCACAGTGCCTTCTTTGTCATTAACGATTTGATTTTTGATTAAATGCACTTCTACCATCTCTCCTTTTTAATGACTTAAGTAAAACTAGGTCATAACCAATTCTTAACCTAACTAGAGTAGTTAATTCATCAATTACGCGTAATTTATTTATAATGGGGCGGCTGACGAGATTCGAACTCGCGACCCCCTGAGTCACAGTCAAGTGCTCTAACCAACTGAGCTACAGCCGCCATATTGTACAAATGTTTCATGATTGATCCAATGATCAATATGTCCATTTTTTTTTATCATTCTTTCTAATTTTATTGCTTCTGTCTTCGTTTTTTTAATAAAATATCATATAATATACAATGTTCACATTTTTTTTGTTGTTGGTGTTAATCATCCTATATGTTCAGCAAATCTTTTCTCAAGATCATTTGTATATCATATATAATACTTGATATCTCACTTTAAAATATAGACATAATACATTTTATCTTATTTAGAAAGTGAATACATCCTGAGTCATCCCGC
>AMFJ01000193.1_pt1 | contig 34460 bp, 24 predicted proteins | sample 427208 | NCBI WGS metagenome assembly AMFJ01 (sample SAMN02954298, study PRJNA114691) | groundwater metagenome | biome: aquatic; feature: subsurface aquifer; material: sediment; isolation source: subsurface aquifer sediment | place: USA: Rifle, CO | collected 2008-08 | reverse complement strand
TCGGCTGTGATTGATTACGTGAGCCGCAGCCAACTCCCGGATAGCAACAGAAAATGATAAAACCTCCAAGTAGAATCTATATCATCCCCATTTTACCGCCAGAGAACTCTGGAAGCTAAAATTCATTATACCCAGAAACTCCTATTATTCAATAATTTTTTGCATTTAAAAAAATATATACTAAAATAATTTCCGATTAAAGAGTTATACTTATTAATATGCCGAAAATGAAAAAAAACAAACTCATCCTCACTATCTTATTTTTATATTCGACCATTTTCTCAGCTTCGATTTTCGCCGAGTCCGTTGATGTGGATGCGACTATCACCTCCTGAACATATAACAGTGTCATAAAGGTAGAGCTAAATGCCACAGATGCTGCAGCAAAATCTTTTTATGGCTTCAATCCGAATTGAACCCCGAATGATTTGCTCAAATACGATTGACCCATTCTCATAAAAAAATCAACTCCGTTCATATATTGGACATTCGTAGACAAAGAAAATGAATCAAAAATCAAGAGGAATGACTACATTCTCAATTTCACAAATGATATAAGACTGTGAAAAACAGCAATGTATGAAGACTGAGCGCTTAAAAAAGTTGAGATAATCAATAATTCGCAAGACAGTGTCGATATCGGCTACTGGGAAACAAGAAATGATTTCTGAAAAGTTATAATCCCTGAATGAACAGTGCTTAATGCCTGATGAACATATGAGGTTGCATGACTCAGCTGAACCTGAATAATATCGCTATTTGCTCCTGATGAAGAGAAAAAGGATTTCACAGAAGTCCAAGAAATTATTAAAGAAGTTGCTCTGGTCGCTCCTCCTAAAGTTATAAAAAAAGTGGCGGCTGCACCAAGAAAGGTGGCAAGAATCCCCAAAAAGACAACTGTAGCTGCCGTAGATCCCGCAGTTGATGTCGCTCCTGCTCTTGAACCGAAAACTCCAACGAATGATAACGTCCCACCTTCTAGCCAAGATGCAAGTCCGCAAGATAAAATAATCGCCCCAGCCCCAGAACAAGGGAAGGCTGAGAATAATTTCAATGATAGCATAAAAGCCTCTGCTGGCGAATCCGAATCAGGCTCAGGCACAGCTGGAAAATTCATAATCATATGAGTCCTGGCAGCCGCAATTCTCGGATGAGCTGGAATGAAATTTGCAAAGGCAAAATTGTAGCACGAATTTATAAAAATTGAAATCCCCCTATCTAGCCAAGAGCTCAAGGGGGATTTTTTATATTTATGATTAATGGGATAAATATATATTTTGTCAATGAGTGAAACTTGAAATTTTGAAAAACATATGGTAGCATATATATGATATAAGATAAAAAGAGAATTATGCTGCTTCAAGAATGAAAACCATTCAGCTTCCAGATATCCCTAGAGGATTGACTTATAGTATTCAGATTGGCATGAGATGCTGACAGCATGAATACGGACAGCGTATTTGAGAAGATCATGTCAGAGACGAACATGTTCAATAAGATAGTCCTAGATATGGACTGACTCTCTTATTGCAACTCAAGATTCTTGTGACAATTGTTCTCTTTGGCTGACACTCTAGAAAAGAAGATGTGAAAAGTATGCATCAGGAAATGCAATCAAGCAATTATGGAGACCCTGTCGATCGTATGAATGTTCGATGTTATCCCTATGTGCGAAACGGTTGTCGAGGCAAGGCAATACCTGACGAACAGCAAAGAAGGTTAGCCACAAAATGTAGCCAAAACTTTTACATAAGGAAAAAGATGAGAAATCGGCGCTCATCTTTTTTTATGGGCTTAAAATTTGACAATGTTGGCTTTTGAGATACCATAATACAACTATTTAAACAGAAAATATGACAAAAAAAACGTTCTTTGTAACCACTCCGATTTATTATACGAATGCCATTCCTCATATCTGAAATGCATATGCCAGCCTTATTTCTGATGTTATCGCAAGATATAAGCGGATATCCGGTTTTGATGTGAAGTTCTCAACTGGCGTAGACGAAAACAGCCAAAAAGCCTTAATCAAAGCCCAAGAATTATGAATGGAAATTATGGATTTTTTGGATGATCTAGCAGTAAAGCATAAGGAGATTTGGGATTGATTGGATATCACTTATACTGATTTCATAAGGACTACCGACGAAAAGCATCATAAGTTTGTTAAAGAAATCCTGAAAAAAACTTATGAAGCAGGTTATATCTATAAATGATATTATGAATGATTGTATTGCATCTGATGCGAATCGTTCAAAAAACCTGAAGAGCTCAATGAGAAATGATGCTGTCCAGATCACCTTACAAAACCAGATGTAATCAAAGAAGAGAACTATTTCTTCTCATTATCGAAATTCCAAAAACAGCTTGAAGAATATTACGGAAAAAATCCTAATTTCACTATTCCGAATCACCGATTCGCTGAGATGAAGACATTTCTGGATAAGTGACTAGAAGATTTCTCAATTTCAAGGAACAAAAAATTATTCTGAATTCCCCTTCCTTTTGATGAAAATCAAGTAACTTATGTTTGGTATGATGCGCTCCTGAATTACCTGACAGTATGCCAAGGCTGAGATGAGAGGTTCTGGCCTGCGGATCTGCATGTCGTATGAAAGGAAATCGCGAGATTCCATGTAATATATTGGCCTGCGATGCTTCTTGCGGCATGATACTCAATTGATGAGCTCCCGAAAAATATCATGGTAACATGATTCCTCACCATTGATTGACAGAAGATATCGAAATCACTATGAAATGCCATTGATCCTGTAGCCTTCAGTCAAAAGCATTCAAGAGATATGATGCTCCTATACCTGCTGAGCGCAACTACAATCTGACAAGACTGAGACTTCTCCGAAGAGCAAGCAATTTTGATGTTTAATGCGAAGTTGGCGAACACTCTTGGAAACCTGGTAAATAGGGTTGTCGTGCTTTCTCTGAAATTAGAGGAAGGCGAACTTAAATGAAAATTCGATAATAAAGAAGTCGAGAAAAGGCATCCTGAAATAAAATTTTCTGAAATAGATGAGGAATTGTCAATCCTGAAAAGTGATTACATCGCATGCATGGACTCATACGACCTCAAATGAGCCCTCGACAAAGTATTCGCGTTCCTTAATAATCTGAATACCTATATGAACGCTACCAGCCCATGGGAAATGTTCAGCGACATAGATGGCAAAAGGTGAGAAATCAGAGATATCCTCTACACTGTTGCAGAATGCCTAAGGGTTACAGGATTATTCCTTTTTCCTTTCTTTGAAGAGAAGATGACAGAGATGTTTTTGAAGCTATGACTCGCAGATTATCCCGAGTCCCTCAAGGACTGAGAACTGCCTCAGCTTATCGATAAGGCTGAAGCTTTTGTGATAAAAGAGAAATGAAACCCTCTTTATCCTAGAATTTAATATTTGTAATTATGCAAGAATCTTATATCCCAAAATGAGAAGAGAATGATTTCTGTGCATCCATAAACCTCTGCACCGTCAGGAAGACCGACAATTGAATCAGCAAAATCTGAATAAAATACCTGACCGGAGAAGTAAGAGAAGCAGAGCTCAGTGAAATCATCAATTCTGATACTTTCGAATGAAAGAAAATAATAAGGATTTATTCATCATGACATATTTTCCTGAGCGAAGATCTCAAGAAAGTATTTCTGGTGACAACCTCAAAAGATTGAAAGACACAGCATCAATTCACCTGATGAAGCCCAATGGAAGAAGAGAATAAGGAGGTGATCACGAACAAAGATTGAGCATATAAGTTTGATCTGAATAAAGTGAGGGCCAACGCAAGGATAAGGACGCTGAACAGGACTTGAGTGGACGTGACAGAGGAATATAATGATGTGCCGCTTGTGGACTGGGTTTTGATGGAGAATGAGGAAGATTGAGTAGTATTTTTCAAGCTGATTTGCCTTATGCATTTCATAGTTAAAGAGTGCGATTGAAAACCCTGATTCACCCTTAATGAGAATGTTATCTGAGCAGATTGGTATGATATTGACGATCTTCCGAATATAGCGAATGTTGCTCCGAATGCATATGTGGTTAGCAAGAACGCTAGAGAAATCGTAGAAAACTGAGAAATTTTATAATTACCAATAAATCATGCTCATTACCGAGACAGAAAACTTCATAGTCGAATCGCACGAAAAACCATTCGTCTCAAGGACTGACGGCTGACATATCCGCATAAAAGTCAAGGATCTCTCTATCGAAGATAGGACTTGTCTGAATCCCAGACAGGCGATCGAGCTTGCTAGGCTTACTATGCTAGTAGGAGAATCTTTTCTGATAGCCATGAATAACCGTGGAATTCCTGTTGTGAAGATAAATTACCAGGATATGGGAAATTGGGCATTCAAGACTGGTGATAAGCCATTTTTGCATGTGCACGTCTTCGGCCGGTCAACTGACGCAGAAAAGCAGATTTTCCCAGAGAGCGTCTATCTGCCTGCCCGCGAATCCGGATTCTATGAAGGATTCGAGCCTTTGAATCAAGAAGATATAGAAGAGATAAATGAGCAGATAAGGGTTGTCTGAGAAAAAGAAAAATATTGAGAAGAGAATTGGTGTCTTGTTTAATGTTAAAGATCAAAAATATGTTCATTATGGTTTATGTGACTCACGAGAATGAAGAAGAGGCCCAGAAGGTAGTTTCTCATCTTCTCGACAAGCAGCTTATAAAATGCGCAAACACTTTTCCTATAAGCGCCGATCTGTGGTGGCTATGAAAAATTGATAAAAATGAAGAAATGGTTACAATCCTCAAAGCCAAGAAAGAGAATTGGCTAATCCTTAAAGAAGAGATAAGCAAAATCCACCCATACGATGTTCCCTGCATCATAAAAATCGAGGTTGAGGCAAATGAGGCATATGAGGCTTGGATTAATGAATAAATTGATAAATATAAAAAATCTATGTTGAAATTAGTGATACTGTGAGATGTTTTCTGACGTAACTGAAGAAGGCTCGTAAAAAAATACATATCTGAAATCAAAGAAAAATATTCTCCGGATTTCTTGATTGCGAATTCCGAAAATATGACCAGCTGACGAGGGCCTGTCCTGAAGCATATACTTGAGATGAAGGATATGTGATTCGATTGCCTGACTTGATGAAATCATACTTTTGCTAATTTGAGAGACATCCAAGATTACATCGATAGTCCGGATTCAATCCAGCTCAGACCGGCTAACTACTATAATCATCCTGATTACAGGGTTCCCGGAAGATGATATATGACGGTCGAGAAGAATTGAGCGAAATTGCTGATTATGAATCTCATGTCTTCGGTCTTCATATGAGGACAGCTATATAATCCTTTTATGAAAGCGGACGAGATACTCAAGGAGACTGGGTTGGATTTTGATGGTATCATACTTGATTTCCATAGGGAGACGACTGCTGAGAGCTATGTTATGAGCGAGTATCTGGATTGAAGGATTTCACTCATGTATTGAACCCACACGCACATCCAGACAAATGATGAGCACATTCTGAAAAAGGGCACATGAATGATTACGGACATATGAATGGTGTGACCGCTTCATAGTTCCATATGACAGAAATTCGAGGATAGGATGCCACAATTCCTTACATGACTCAATATATTCAATTCGCGTCCGGAGCAAGATCTGTGACAATGAGTGGTGAATTGAGTTTATGTGGAGATAGAAGACAGGAAATGCACTAAAATCGAGAAAATCAGGATCATAGAAGAGTTATAAATTATAAAATATAAAATATAAGTTGGTGGGTTCGAAATCATGATAAATAAAAAAATCTCCGAGATAATCTCGGAGATTTTTTCATCGTCGCAGTTAACTAGCTTAAAATCTCACTTAATTCGCTTCTCTCATGGAAGACGGAATAGTCATAAGCGGTTTTTCAGTATGAGTCGGTTATATTCCTGTTGACTCACTTCTCAAGGAGATAACTTATCAATTTCGGATTGCAGTCATGTATCGCCAAATGATGAAGGATGGTTTTTCATTCGCTATCTGTAGCATCAAGGCTATTTCACCTAAGTATTGCTTCTGCAATACCCTTATTTTCCGAAAGAAAATCCATCAAGATGTATTTATGATCTGATTTTGTCTTGATTTCTGATTTTGCAGAGCCTATTATCTGAGCTATTGAGTCACAATCGATTATCTCACAATCTTCCATATCTTCGTTGTTTTCTTGCATAATCATGGCTCTTTATTGGAAAATAAAACACTTGAAATATAGCATATTGTCATTGGTTTGCAAACGTTTTTGATTTAAAGGCAAATCTATGAACTTTTTGGACTAAAATCTTGAAAAATATCAAAAACCAGATAAAATGGCAGATATCCATATTGGATGATTTTAATTAAAACATGTATGAAAGAACAGAAAAATATATTGATTTTTACGGTGGCACTGACGCTGCTTTTTTCACTATTTTCCTCATTATTGGTTTATCAGTTGCTGATCAAGAATCATATCCCCGAGATTTACTGAGGGGGAAATGTGCCCAAGAGTGTGACTCAAATTCCAAATGATCCGGCGAGTGTCGCGGCTAGCAGGTCCAGCCTGAAAAATCTGGAAACGAGCGTCAAGGATTTGGCGCACAAGATAAGCCCTTCTGTAGTCAGTATCATTATTTCAAAAGATGTGCAGACTTACAGGACTGATCCTTTCGGATTCTTTCAAGAGCCATCTGGAGTGGTGAGGAGGAAGGTGTGAGGATGAACTTGATTCTTCGTCAAGAAAAACGGAACGATTATAACAAATAAGCACGTTGTATCAGACCCGAATGCAAGCTATACTGTTATTACATCAAATAATCAAGAATTCGTAGGAAAGGTCCTCGCCATTGATCCCACTACTGATTTGGCTGTAATAAAAGCCACCACCAAAGATTGAAAAGAATTGAACGACACTCCTGCAGTGAATTTTGTCGAAGATTCGTCAAATGTAGAAGTTGGTAATTTTGTAGTGGCAATCTGAAATGCGCTTGCGGAATTCCAGAACACAGTAACATTCTGAGTGATTTCTGGGCTTTGAAGAAGCATTGAAGCATGAGACGGCGCTTGAATCTGAACCGAGCAGCTGACTGGGCTGCTTCAGACTGATGCTGCCATAAATCCCGGAAACAGCTGAGGGCCGCTCGTGAATCTCAATGATGAAGTTGTATGAATCAATACAGCCATAGCCGCATGAGCGAACGGACTCTGATTTGCAATTCCGCTTTCCCAGAAAGAAGTTACATCAATAGTCAACTCTATTGAAAAATTCTGAAGCATAAAGCGTGCATTCATATGAATAAGATATATCTCACTTTCTCCAGATATCGCAAAGCAGCTTAACATAAAGACTTTAGCTGGTGATTATATCGGCTCTCAGGATTGACAGCCCGCTGTTATCCAGTGATCGCCTGCCGAAAAATCCTGACTCAAAGACTGAGACACTATTGTGGAGATAAATTGAATCCCGCTTTTGTGATGATTGACCACAAAAGATATCCTCAAAGATAAGCTTCCCGGGGAGAAAGTGGTCCTGAAGATCATAACAAAAGCCTGAGAAACAAAGACGATTGAGTTAATCCTCAGTGACAGATAGATATCCGATCAAAAAAAGAACTTGGTAACCAAGTTCTTTTTTATTATTTCAGTACCTCTTCGATCATCTCTGGGGTTATATTGACTTTCTGAATATTCTTCCTTTTGGCCTGAGAAGTTCAGGATTGGGTCGTTCAATTGATGATTTCCTGAAGTTGGGATTCATTTCCTGTGAGAACATCAGTGTTTACATTCTGCAGAGTTTTCTCAGCGGTCATCTCGACTATCTTACTCATTTTTGGGATGAGATAATCATTCGCAAGCTTATCGATATCAAGAGAAGGGATGATCATAAAATAGAAATATATGATGCCCCCAAAAACTATTATCTTAAATGCAGCCAGTGCCGCTGAAATCTTGGCTTGCTTCCTCATTTTAGAGAAAATGTAGTCAATCTTCTCAGCCTCTGTGAATTCGGAATTTTTTTTGAACATGGTTATTCTGTGAATGTTATTATGATAATATTACTATATCAATTGAGATTTGTCCAGAGTTTAAATGAAATGCATATTTTTGCATGATAGTATTTCTATTATCGATTCCGGGTTTATCTTGGATGAATCGATTCACCTTTTTATGAAATCCATTCAATCCTTGTGGAAAGAAAGCGCATGCTCTTTGTTCTGGAAAAATCTTACCAAATCTTCAGTTTCTGAGTTGAAGGCGAATTTTATGACATTAGGATTTATGAAGAAATCATCCATAGCATTCAGGAAATGAGTGATATCGATTTCATCTCTGAACATATTTATATATATCCAGATGTTCATTATCGGATCGAGCCTATCCAGATAATTGAATAGCTTAAGTTCGGGCGATTTATCAGGACTCATTCATTCGAGCAGGAAAAATCTGAAATCTTCTTTCAGGCTTCAATCAAAAGAATCAAGGATGAGACTATTGACCTTTTCCTCTTCTTTGTCTTTTTCTTCTTTTGTCTTAAGGGGTCACCCTGCAAGCTCTGTTGTAGTGAAATATGGGATATCTCAGATAATGGCCTCGGCCAAGTCATGAAACGCTATAATGTTCATAAAGGCATTCCTGTCTAACTTCATGTCGAATATCTCAAAGAGGATATCTGCATTCCTTCAGATCGAAAGAAGGTGGTCATATACTGATCTTTTCGGCAACTTTATCTCATTTTTATCGAGGCGCAAGTGCTTCCCTGCCCTTGGAATCTTCTTGAGCTCATCTATGAGCCTCAGCTCATTTCAATCATGGAGGATGAGATATGCATTGACTGATTCCAGCCTTTCTTTTAATATTGCTTGTATTTTTTCCATTATTTTGCATCTTTCCAATTATCGCCTGTTCATGTCTCGACATATAGCTTAGCATCGAAGCCGACTACATTTTCCATAATTTCTTTGATTTTCTCTTCTAAGAAAAGCTCATCCTTATGAAGTTCGAAAACAAGCTCATCATGCACCTGCAATATCATCTTTGTCTTATATCATCATTTTTCCAATAGATCCGCTATCTTGATCATGGCAAGCTTTATCACATCGGCAGCAGTTCATTGTATCGGCATATTTATGGCTTCCCTTTCGGCTTGGGCTTTCATTATCTTATTCGCGTCATTAAGTCAGTTCACGTACCTCCTGCGCCCGAAATAAGTCTCGACATACCCGGTTTCCCTTGCTGTCTCCAGAATCGACTCATAATAAGCCTTAACTCCGGAATACATTTCATAGAAAGTATTGATGTAAGATGTGGCCTCAGCCGGCGATATGTTTATCTGCTTCGAGAGTCAGAATCATGAAATTCCATAAACTACTCAGAAATTTACAGTCTTAGCTCTGCGCCTCAGTTCTGAAGTGATTTTCGCATCTTCTCAGAAGAGGAATTTCGCGGTTCTTGTATGGATATCCTCTCAACTCATGAATGCCTCCAAAAGAACTTTATCTCGGCTGAGATTTGCCAGAACACGCAGCTCCACCTGAGAATAATCGGCGACAAGTATCTTATAATCGGATGAGCTTGGGATGAAGCAGGATTTGATTTCATCCGCATGTCGGTTTCATGACGGTATATTCTGCAGATTAGGATTCTCGCTTGATAATCTCCCCGTAACCGCCTGGGTCTGGTTGAATGTAGTGTGCATCCTTTTTGTGAAGGGGTTTACGGATTTCAGAAGTCCTTCTACATAGGTTGTTACGAGCTTCCTGAGTCACCTGTGCTCAAGAATAAGGGCTGCAATGGCATATTTCTCTCAAATAAGCTCCAAGACCTCATTATCCACACTGAATCAAGTCTTTATCTTCTTGTTTGTCGGGATTTGGAGCTTCTCAAAGAGTATCACCTGCAATTGCTTCGGCGAATTCAGATTGAATCTCTCTCAGACTAGCTCATAAATCTCTTCTTCGAGCTGTTTTATCCTGTCTTCCATTTCTGTTCAGAGATTCTTAAGCTTCATGGAATCCAATTTGAATCACTCATATTCCATCTTCGACAGCACCTCCAATAGTTGCGATTCCATAGAAAATATGAATTCCTGAGATGGTGAAGGCTTGGAATAGTCTATATCCGCAAGATGATTCGCCCATGCAAAATAGGCTTTCTCATATGAAGCGGTCTTCTTTTCATTGCTTAGGATGAAATTATCGCTCTGTTCGATGAAGGTCTTGAAATCAGAATTCCTGAACCTAGGGGCGAATATGTATTCCTTTAGCTTTATGTCATAGAATTTGGTCATTTTTCTCCGTTATTAATTTATTAGAGAGTACCTTTTTTGGTCATTTTTGCAAGTCAGGATTTAAAATAGGATTTAAGGAGCAAAAAGTCTTTTTGGATTTGGATTATTAAGATAATTTGGTAAAATAAATCGCGATATTTGCCATTTTTAATGGCAAATCTTATTTTTATTTTTCATTTTTACAGAATAATGAAGATCTTCATCACAAGACACGGAGAAACCCTGGAGAATAGGGCTTGAATCTTCCAATGACACATTGACTGAACATTATCCGATGATGGAATAGAACAGGCAAAGAAACTGGCGCTGAGATTAAGCGGGGAAGAAATAGATATCATCTATTGCTCCCCTCTCTGAAGGACAAAAGATACCCTAAAGCAAATCCAGGAATACAAGGCTGCAACTGAAGTGATTTTCACACGAGATCTTGTAGAGCGCGATGCCTGAGATGCGACTTGAAAAAAATGAGACGAAGTTGATTTCACTGTAGCAAAATGAGTTGAGACGAATGAGGCACTGAGAAAGAGGGCTTGAGAATTCTTGGACGAGATAATGAGAAACCACTCAAGCTGAAACATATTGCTTGTGACTCATTGATGATTCATAAAATGGCTTTTTGCATATATCCACAATATTCCAGAACCAGAGATGGTTTGAAGATATGCATCGAACAATTGTTCGCTCAGCCTGATTGAGATAGAATGAAGCAAGCTAAAAGAGATTTATTTCAATGATACGTCTCATATTTAAACTAATGTATTATGGAAATCGCATATAAAATCATAACACCGAGGAATCTGGCAAAATACCAGAATCCCCTTCTTGAGTTGCTGAAATCCGAATGGAATTCTACTGAAAGCCTACTGAAATCGCTCAAGAATTCATCATATATTGTCATAGCTTTGGACGGAGAAAAAGCTGTCGGATGCTTTCAGATAATCACGGACAGACTCTTTGTGGCATTCCTCATAAATCTCTGGGTGGATCCCGAATACAGGAAATTCTGAATCTGATGAAAGGTTACCGAGCTAGCGGTATCCAAGGCAGAAGAGCTGAAAGTCAAGAATATCCAATTGGTCCCCGACCCGAGTCACCCCTGGCTTAAGCCGTTTTATGCTAAATATTGATTCAAAGAATGAATTTATATGTGGACAAAATAATATTTTTAGTTATAAACTGTATATTACAATAAATTGCTTTCCGATTTATTTCAAGAATTCTAGATTTAGAGCGGGTATAGTAATCCATAGTAATCAATATTAGTCTTTTATCTAATCCATCATGACAACAAAGTACTCTCCCTGAACTCCTGAGGCTCTGAAATTGGAAAAATATGACTCCGACCGACAAGCTTCATTATTGCAAAGAAGCCCGGCATATACCGAAGCCAGCAAGATAAATGACAAATTCAATCGGCTAGTCAGGCAGAACCGTATAATAGAAGAGATAGAAAGGAGCGGCATACCGGATATCGGGCTTATATTTTCGCCTGAGTATATAACGCTTCTTCCTGAAGTCCTGGATAAGCTTTTCGAATGATTTCTTGCCGAGTACAGGAGATGTGTGGAAACTCCCAAAGAGAAAATCACATTTGATATCCTTGATGGAACGGATGATGAGATGTGACACAGATTCAATTTTTTGTGGGCGCTCATAAATCAATATAAAAGTTCCAATGATTCTGAAATACTGAGGAAAATCATCGATGATTTCCAACCGAAACTAGTGGCTCTTTATAACGAATCAGGATACAGTAAAGTTGAATATGGCCTGTATAAGCACTGTCTGGAAAACTGCGAAATGGATGATGAACAGAAGAGAATAATTGGTATGACTGTGAAGGATTATGAGAAGAACGGAATCCATTTGCCTCAAGATAAGATAGACAGACTGAAGGAGATGAACCTGAAGATGACAAAAATGCGCAATAAATTCGCAAACAATCTTCTTGATGATGAGAAGAGTTTTGTGCATGTCTTTGAAGATGATGGGGATATTTCTGAGATGCCTCAGGATGTTCTCACCAAGGCGAAAGATAAAGCTGAATCAGCTTGAAGAAAATGATATCTTTTCAATATAAATCATGCAGATCTGTCGAATATCCTGCAGTATTGCTCGAATTCACAAACAAGAAAGCATTTCTATGTAGCCAATGAGACTCTTGCCATATCTTGAAAAAAAGATAACAGGAAGCTTGCACTCAAGATGCTGAAGTTAAGGGAAGAGACGGCGTCAATCTTGTGATATGATACTTACTCCGAATTCATATTGAGCGATGTGATGGCATGAACCCCCGAAAAGGTGCTAGAAGTGCTAAATGAATGAATTCCGAGAGCGCTCGAGAAAGAGAAAAAAGAGATTGCAATGCTGAAGGAACATTTCTGATTAGAAGAATTGGCAATGTGGGATGTGGCATATTATTCAAGGCTTTATAAGCTGGAGAAATTCAATCTCGATCCTAAGGTCACAAGAAGATATTATGAGATCGATACAGTGATAGAATGACTTTTCGATATAGCGAACAGGCTCTATTGAATAGAAATGAGAGAATCGCAAGAGAAAACCTATAAAGAATGAATTCGATATTATGAAGTCTGGAAATGAGAAGAGCTGAAGGGCTATTTCATCCTGGACCCTTTTGCCAGAGAAGGCAAGACCAGCTGAGCATGGAACTCAAAGATCAGGAATAAGAGAACCATAAATTGAAAGGCAGTTTATCCGATTGTCTTCAATGTTGCTTCATTCATGGATACCGGAAAATGAAGAACATTGATCTGAAGCGAGTGAACTAGGACTCTTTTCCACGAATTCTGACATATGCTGCATGCCTTATGCTGAAAGTCCAAATATCCCGCACTTATCTGAACTGCAAACCTAGAGCGCGATTTGGTGGAATTATTCTCCGTCTTCATGGAAAACTATAAAAATGAGCCCGAATCTCTCAAGACTTTTGCTAGAGATTTTGAAACTGGTGAAACCATACCCGAGGAAATCATTAAGAAATACGAGATGACAGACAAGATCATGAGTTGAACTAACTTGTTGAGACTTCTTAATTTTGCAATGATAGATATCAGGATCCACAATGAAAAGTGCCCGAGGACAGTTAAAGAGCTCGATAGGAAAGTCTTTGAGATCGCTCAATCAAATACCAATCTAAATATGAATGAGCATGAATATAAGCTCCTCGCAAATTTCAAACATTTATTCTATTGGTCGTATGCATCATTCGTCTATAGCTATTTGTGGGCCGACATCACTAGCACTCAGGTCAAAAGCCGTTTCAAAGCATGAAAATGAATGTTTGACAAAGAGATTGCAGCGGAATATCACGACAAGCTAATGTCACAATGATCCATCAAGCCGGGAATCGAGCAATTTATGGATTTCACTTGAGAAGATATAAATATGGAGCCATTCTTCAGGGAAATGGGAATTTAATTAAACAAAGGATATGCTAAAGGAATTCTACGCGAAGCTCAAGATTCTTCTTGGGCCTATAAAATACGTAAAAAAAGATGCGTATTTCAGCATGTTCTGAGAAATATATGATTGATTCCAATCGATTTTTCTGGTGCAGGTTTTTGCTTATTTGGTCGCTGCCATACAAACAAAAAATTTAGACAGCTTTTATTTCTGGATAATCATTTTCGTCATAGTCGAGCTATTCGCATATTTTTTCACATACGTAGCAACCAGATATTTCGTAAAGACATTTTATTCAATGTGAAATGTGCTTAATGCCATCTATCTTAGAAAATTCATCAATCTCGATAATAATAAGATTGATGTGCTGTGAACCTGAAGGGCTTTCAGCATAATTTCAAAATGAGTCGATAGCTGGCTTGAAATAGTCCTAGCAAGAGGATTTAATGTACTTGTATGACTGCTTTCGATAATATATGCTTTCTGAATTATCGCTTTTACTGTATGATTTTCTTACTTTATTGCGATACTTTTGATTTTTTTCGCGTTATTCACATTAGTTCTTTATTGAAATAATCTTTCGCTAAAATATAGGAAAATAAGAAAAGAAGTGACGACAGAATACGATAGAAGCATATTTAAGATAATCTCTTCGAAATTTGAAATTCTCCAAAATAATAGGATCGAGAATGAAAACTCTAAATTAGATTGATTGTCAAAAGAAATAATATGATTATCTGTAAAGGAAGAATTTATAAGTAGCTCTTGGAATGTAGCTGTGAGATTCATTTTTGCAATAATTCAGCTCATAATATTCTTCACTCTTTGAGCTTGAGTCATAAGATGAGAAATAAGCTTTGCATATTTCATACTGATCAATTGATTGGTATGAGTCATAAACAAATATGTCTGGGGGTTCTCTAGGGAAATCAGATCGATTTGAGTGCACATGGTGAATGTCGATAAGCTGTTAGAAACTTTTGATCAGATAGACGAGATAAAATGAATCGATCATCCGACCCATTTCAAGTATTGCAAATGAGATATCTGCATAAGGAATATCGATTTCTGATATTCGGATGAAAATATATTCTCTGACTTTTCCCTTGATATAAGATGAAATGCTAAGACAGCATTAGTCTGAGATTCATGAAGCTGAAAGACCACACTTATGAAGCTTGTTGCATGATATATCAATCCGAAAGATTGAGAAATAATCGTCGATGGCCAGAATGTCTGAGATGTGAATCTTATTTCGTATTATAAGAATATCTGATACTTAACGCAAGATCCTTCCGTATTCGACGGAACGATCATGGAAAATCTGACTTACGCCCTCGATAGGGAGCCAACCAAGCAAGAGGTAGCCGACACGATCAAGAACTCCAAATGCGAATTTATTTTTGAATTGCCGAATTGAATAGATACCGAAATATGAGAAAGATGAATAAAGCTCTCCGGATGACAGAAACAGCGACTCGCGATTGCCAAGATAATGCTCAAGAATCCTAATATCATACTTCTGGATGAGCCGACTTCTGCGCTTGACAGCATTTCTGAGCAAGTCGTATCTGAAGCACTCCACAATCTGTTCAGATGAAGAACCGTACTCGTAATCGCACATCGTCTCCAGACGGTAAAAGAAGCCGATGAGATTATAGTGCTCAAATGATGACAGATAATAGAAAGATGAACTCATAGCGAATTATCCGAAATCTCAGATTGAGAGTACAGGAAAATGCTTGACCTGCAGACAAGCTTCTAATAATAAATCTAATCACTCAGAAAACGTGAATTTCCGAAAATTATACATGAACATAAAAAGATTCCTGGATCCGGCGCTACACGATAAATGGATGCTTGCGAGATGAGTTTTCATATATGCTGTCATCTATGGGTATCCGTATCTGAATGTCTATATAATAAGGGAATTGACAGCAAAAACCGAAATCTGAGACCTAGAATGATTCAGTTCCATCCTCATGTTTTTTGTGGTATCTGTCATTATTTTTTTCATGATAAATTTCTTTTGCAGGAATTGGTGAAATGCAGAAATGCAATATTCATTCATGAAAAATATCCATAGGACCTATATGTCGAGATTCCTAGAACTCGATAACAATAAGGTTGAGAGCATATGAACATGAAAGATGATAGCGATACTGAATTCATGAATATCCAATTGGACTTGAGCGCTCATCGATAATATAAAATCGATAATACAATTCTCGCTGGCATTCTTTTTTGCGATCTATATCTTTAAAAATGCCTGATACGGATATCTTATCGCATTTATCCTCATGTTCTGAGCATTCTACATATTCCTGCACAAGATGACGATTCTGACAATAGAAAAAAGAAAGCAGAGGACAGAAGCGGAAGTTCTCTACAACAATCAATTCGTCAAGATGATAATGTCAAAATTCGAGATATATCAGAATTCGAAAACCAAAAAAGAAGTTATGGTACTCGATAGTTTTTCGGATGAGGCAAAAAGCATAAATCTTTCGCTTAACCAATATTATTATTATCAATATCTTTGCCCGAAGGCTTTTCTCTCTATATTCAGAATCATTGTCTATTTCACTATCTGATATTGAATATTCCAGCAAACGCATAGGATTTCCGAGCTTGTCTGAATGATAATGCTCTTGACGGTCATCGAAGACACTTTCTATAAATTCATAGATTTCTTCATGGAATTCACTAAGAAATTCTCTTACATCAGGAAGCTCTGGGAGACATTCGATTCTATTCCGCCGATTCAGGAGAGAAAAGGCTTGCCCGAATTCAAATTGGACAAATGAAACATCGTCATCGAGGGCTTGAGCTATTCATATTGAGAAAAGAAAATCTTCGATGATTTCGGCTTGGAGATTATTTGATGAAAAAAGACTGCAATAGTATGACATTCCTGATCCGGGAAGACGACATTGGCAAAGCTCATAATCTGATATCTGAGGGCGGACTCGGGAACTGTCAAAGCCGATATGCAGGATATCCAAGAAATCGATATGCAGTCTTATTATGAGAATATATGATATCTTACTCAGGATCCGAGCGTTTTCGACGGATCGATTTTTGAGAATCTCACATATTGAGCACGGCACGAGGTTACAGAATCAGAGTTGAAGAAGGCCATAAAGCAAGCTCAGTGCGAGTTTATCTATGAGTTTTCAAAATGACTCGAAACCCAAATCTGAGAAAGATGAGTCAGACTGAGCTGATGACAGAAGCAGCGCCTGGCGATTGCTAAGATATTCATAAAAAATCCGAAGATCATAGTTCTGGACGAGCCCACATCTGCATTGGATAGCTTTTCTGAAGAAAAAATCTCAGAAGCATTCCACAATCTGTTTGCGGATAGGGCGGTGATTGTCATAGCACATCGTCTCCAGACCGTAAAAGAGGCTGATGACATAATCGTGCTCGAAAACTGAGAATTAATAGAGAGATGAAAACATAAAGAATTAGTTGAGAAGTGATGAATATATGCTAAAATGCTCAAGCTGCAAAGCTGATTTTAATTAAAGTACATGAAATTCACATTTGAAAACGCAAAATATTCCATTGGCCCCGGGAACGATAGGACCTTGTCCAGGAAAATCAATGATTATAAATTTAAAGTAAATATGGTTAAGGAAAATAAAAATTTATTCGGAGTGGTTCTGGCTTTCTGGGATGAATATCTTAATTTTAAAGATATTCCGAATAAATGAGAAGTAGTTATCATTACTCATAATCCGACTTCTTGAATACCGGAAAATGAATTTTTCATAACTGAGTTCCCTGATTCATGAATAGTCATTTCTGTTCACGATAATTATGTTCAGGAAATAAGAGCTCTGATCGGAGAAAAATGATATGATTTTGAAATCCTGAAATCGAGATTCGAACAATTGACCAGATGAGAAGCAAAAATTCTGGGCCCGGTTGTTACGATGTCAATCAAGGGATTCGATAAACTTCTGCCGATGAGTCCGAATGCAATAAGGCTAGAGCCTGAGGATGAAAAAAAATTCCATGATTTCATGGAAAGCTGCACTGATTCCGAAGCGAAAGAAGTAAACATGGAATTCGGGAACCCGACTCATTTCTTCTATGCTTTATATCAGGAGTGAATTATCGTATCATTGGCCAATTATTCAGTAGACGACAAAAATCGAATAGGCCACATCTGAATAATTACGCCATTTAGATTTTCTTGAAAAGGCTATGGGAAACAGTTGGTGAATACAGTGATAAGGCAGATCATAGATAGCTGATTAGCACCGCAATACAGGGCATCTTCAACGAATATCGCATCTTTAAAGATTGCTGAATCACTTTGATTCGAGAGAGTACTGGAATCTTTTTCATTCATTCCAGCTTAAGCTATTTATTGTAATAATTCTTATTGAGATTATCTAATGCTGTCCTATAAAGCTCTTCCATTTCCTCTCACATCTCTCATGAATCGATTTCGGTCAATATCTTTGATCTGATATCATCTTTGAGCATTCCCGTGATTGCATCCACAACCTTATCTGTCGTTTCTTTCTTGAATTCAGCATCAGCGAGATTATAGACGAAATTGGAAATGAATCTGTCATAAGAGAATTGTACGCTCGCATTTTCTTTGAAGCATGCCTTATAGCTGGTAAGCGTATCTGTTATTCAAGTTTCGCTCTCAATCATAAGATTGAAGTGCATGATTCAACCCAGAGCATCAGAATTGCATCAGAATTTTTCTGCCAGAATATAGAATGTTTCTCAGATTTCCTGAATATCCTTTAAGATATCCTCCTCAGGTTTTGAGCAAGCCTTATTTTTCACCTTGTACAGATTACAGAGCAGAAGCTCATCCAGGGATCATTTCAGTTTTGATTTGAGGAAGTCCTCCCCTTCTCTTAGGGCCGTAATCTGTCAGGGGATAAGAGAAAGATTTTCTTCATCCGTAAGCGCCGGTTTCTTCTCCTTGCATAAGATTGTTTCGGATTGCTTCCTGAAGTCTCAAACCACTTTTTTGCAATCCAAAGCAGAATCTTCTGCCACTGCAACGCCTGAAACCAAGGCGGCTCAGATTCAAAGAGTGGCAATATTTTTATTTATTTTCATTTTTATCTATTGGTAAATATCTTTCAATTTCTGATTCGTCATTTCCTCGTATATAGCTTCGATCCTATGAAATTGTGAATTTGCATTTATTCTGGAATAGAACCTTTTGAAGAATTCGGTTCAATGATTCTCTAGGATATTCCTTACCAGAAAAGCTGATATGGGGCTTATCCTGTCTGAAGAATATCATTTATGCTTATCAAATATATCATTTAAGTTTGGCAAAAGATCTATTTCTTGAAATGATCTCATCCAATCATCCAAATCCTTTCATTCATAAGTACAGGATCATTCTAAGGTTCATTGTCAATTTAAAACTGATAATCAATTCTGCAGCACTGCATGTGAAGTTCAGATATTCATCTCCACCAGAAATTGAGTTATTTCTATCGGATTGAAAAAAGCAGCAGAAACTATCATATTATCCTTGCTCATTGAAAATCCCCTCTCCACTCACATTGCATTATCTTCTGTAAGATAAATGAACTTTATTTTCTTGGATGGCAAATTGAAACCCAATCTTGCACACACAATATCGAGATGCCTGTCAGCTTTCTCTGCTTCAATATCGTTGAATTCCGCTCCTTTTGACAGGAAAATGAAATGTTTTGATTCTCAGATTTTTTCCAAATCAAGGATGGAAGCGATGCTGAGGGAGGTTGTATTAGTTGAAATCTCTGTTTTCTTTTTTGGATTTTGCTGAGGTGAACTATTATTGGAATTTTTCATTTTAAGATTCTATTTATTTATAATCCACATGATACTGTTTCCAGTTTAGCATAAAATAGATACTTTTACAAACTTATTGATATCCATAGTTTTATAAAGAATGAAAATCGAATGAATGATGGAATTACTTATATTCTCTTCAGTAATCTACAATTCACATAGCTTTCCGCAGTTCGATTATAAGTTTTCTTCACTCAGCCCTTGCATTTTCAGATCATTTCTCAATTGAATCGATGACTATGTCCATATGATTCTTATAATATTCCCTTCTTTCCCTTATGGGCGCTATGAATTCTTCTAGGACGCCTATCAGGAGCTTTTTGATCTCTCAATCTCAGACAGAATCAAGACCTCATGCTATATATCTTCTTTTCAATTCTTCCAGATGCTCCTTGTCGCTGTAGAAAATATCAAGATACATGAATGCGACATGCTTAGAGATGTCTCACTTGGAATCAATATTGATTTTGCCCGGATCAGTATACATCTTGTTCACTTGTTCTTTGATTTCTTTCGGAGAAGCAGTGAGATAGATGGTATTGCCCAGACTTTTACTCATCTTATTGTTCCCATCTATTCATACTAGTCTTGGCGTTTCAGAGATGAGAGCCTTAGGAATAGCAAAATTCGTTCAGTACATGGTATTTACCTTTTTTATGATCTTCCTTGAAAGCTCTATGTGAGGAATCTGATCTTCTCAGACTGGGACAATCTCTCATCATAGGAGCATGATATCGGCCACTTGGCTGACGGGATAATTGATAAAACCTAGGGAAATTGCATTATTTTCACTTTCTCTCATTTCGATTTTCTTCATCTCATCCTTAAGCGTGGGATTATTTGTGGCTAGAGTATATGGCACAAACATCGTAAGATAATTGAAAAGTTCAGCGAATTCAGGAACATAGCTCTGCACGATAAAATTGCTTTTTGCAGGATCCAGTCAAACTGCAAGCCAATCAATGACCATATCTATTACAGATGCCCTTAGCGCCTCTGTTTCTCAGAGGTGATCTCAGAGGACCTGATAGTCTGCAATCAAGAAATTTGTCTTCACATTTCCGCATTCTTGAAGTTTTTTCCAATTCGATAGCGCACCGACATAATGCCCAAGATGCAATCTTCCGCTCGGACGTGCTCAAGTCAGGCACACAAGCGATCTGTCTCAGCTCGCTTTTTTCAGATTTTCAAATCATCTGATTACATGAGGCGTTGCTCAAGATGAGTCATTTTCCATAGGAATTAGGTTAAAATTTACATAAGTTATCTAAAAATACATATTTACAAATCTACTGTATGGTTCTATCGATTTCATTTTTGAGTCCTTCCAGCAATCTCCTTTTTTTGCTCTCCACAGGCAATGCTCTCGCCATTTGTCATAATCTTGAACTTAGCGCGAAATATTTCTGCTTTTTTGTAAAGTCGTCCAGGCTCGCTAGTCTCTCATCAAGCTGAAGTTTGAGCTTTTCCGCAGCCCTTTTTGTTACAGGATCCTCATTTACAGCTATTTTAGCGGGATAATTCTTATCGGGAATCACTATCCATGCATCCATGATATTCCTGCCCGGTCATCTTACGTATTTTCAGTTATGCACCATTGCAGTGGAGCCGCCCGAATCCATATTGACCGCATTGTAGCAACCCAATGACTTTAAGATATCCGGAACCTGATAGATGGTCACTCATTCTATTCATCACATATATATAGTGTTCCCGTCTTGTGTGGAGCAAATGAAATTCTTCAAGCTCACTGATTTCATTTTTGCATCTATCGCTCAGGATTCATTGATTTTTGAAATGCCATTTTCGAGAAGAAGAGGATGGTTTCCTATTCAGTTATAGATGTCTCATCGCCTGTCAAAATTGATCGTCTTCCCCACCAAGAATTCATCATTTCTTCATTTCGAGTAATCATGCGCCTTTTGGAACAAGAACGGATCCTGATTGACATCCAGTGCGAAGATTACCCTTTCCGGTCACGTATCATCTTTGGCGTAACTCCAATCGAATGAATTAGATATCCTGTCCGCATATGACTTGTTTCATGCCGGACATTGATCCTTATAATCTGCTGGGCAGAAATAAGCTCAATTGATTCAACTCACTCATCCGTATCTCGTGACCATCGACTCAAGGCTTTCTCAGCTTCATGATATTCAGACTATTATCTTGAATCACGTGTTCTTGATTATTTTGATAGCCTTGATCTTGTGTCAGGAAATTGTCGTATCCACAAGCGTATTTGCAGAAACGGTTAGAGGCAGGAGCAAAAGTATGGATAATAATGTTTTTTTCATATTTTTACAATTATGTATTTTTATTTATTGGGACGCGATTAATCGCGTCTTTACACATTGACTCTCTATGCGGAAACAACAATCGACAATAATTTATTCTTAACGTAGACGACTTTTTTAATCTCAAGACCGTTTATGTATTTCTTGACAGCCTCGCTTGCGAATGCCTTTTCTTTAATGATTTCTTCAGGGGAGTCAAATTCAACCCCTATCTCATCCCTTACTTTTCAATTGATTTGGATTGCAATAGTCACGTTCTTATCCACAAGCTTTGCCGTATCGTATTTTGGCCATGTCTGATAGTGGATTGATTCCTTGCGTCAGAGCGTTTCCCATAACTCTTCTGTGATATGAGGAGCATATGGAGAAAGAAGAACTAGCAATGCCTCATAGTGTTTTCTGTTGACTGATTTTTCCTTATCGAGCGAGTTCGCATAGATCATCAATTGAGAAATGGCTGTATTTACGGCGAAAACTGCAGTATCATCTCAGACTTTCTTTATTGTCTTATTCATAAGTATATCCAGTTCATCTGTAATCGGAGCATTATCGCTTACCTTTGCTTGCATATTCCAAACCTTATCAAGGAATCTCTTAACTCAAATGATATTTTGAGAATTCCACGGTTTCATATCTTCCAAAGCTCACATGAACATGACATAAAGCCTTGTCGCATCGGCTCAGAATAGTGGAACTACAGAGTCAGGATTCACCACATTTCATAGAGATTTGCTCATTTTGCGCCCATCCTCAGCGAGAACGGTTCATTGGTGGCGAAGCTTTACGAAAGGCTCCCTGAAATTCACATATCCGAATTTATTAAGGGCTTTTGTGAAGAATCTAGCATAAAGAAGGTGCAATACAGTATGTTCTGCTCAACCCATGTACATGTCTACAGGTTGCCATTTCTCAAGAGATTCTTTTGAAGCGAATTCCTTATCGTTCTTTGGATCAGGGTAGCGAAGGTAATACCAGCTTGAGCAGACAAAAGTGTCCATTGTATCTGATTCCCTTCTGGCCTTTTTCCCGCATTTCGGACACACAACCTCATGGAATGATTTTGAATTCACAAGCGGAGATTCTCATGTAGGCTTGAAATCGACATCAGTCGGAAGCACTACAGGCAAATCGCTTTCTGGGACGGGAACCTCTCAGCAATCATCGCAATAGATTATGGGAATCGGAGATCCCCAATATCTCTGACGGCTGATCAGCCAATCTCTTAATTTATAATTGATTTTTCTTGTTCATATTCATTTCTCTTCAACATATTTTCACATCTTCTCTCTTGCATCTTCTGAAGTCAATCAATCGTAGCTTGCAGAATTAACAAGTATTCAATCTTCAGTATAGGCTTCTTTGGAAATATCTCATCCTGAAATTGATTCTATGATTTCCAGATCGTATTTTTTCGCGAATTCATAATCCCTCTCATCATGAGCGGGAACAGCCATGACTGCTCAGGTTCCGTAATTGGAAAGCACATAATCTCAGATGAACACCTTGATTTCCTGATTATTGAAAGGATTCACCGCAATCACTCAATCCAGCAACTCGCCTGTCTTATCCTTATTGAGCTGAGTTCTTTCAAGTTCCGTCTTCTTTCATGTCTCTTTTATGTATTTTTCGACTTTTTCCCAATTTTTTATGATCGGCTTCAATTTTTCGACTAGTGGGCTTTCTGGTGAGATTACAACATAAGTCATCCCATAAACCGTATCCACACGAGTTGTATAGACTTTAATCTTTTCTTCAGAATCATTGACATCCATATCGAATTCCACTCATATAGATTTTCAGATCCAATTCTTTTGCGCAGCAATAGTAGATGAAGGCCAATCTATAAGAGAAAGATCGTCTATAAGCTCTTCTGCGAAATCTGTAATTCTGAAGAACCATTGTTCTAAGTTCTTCTGGATGACTTCATTCTTGCATCTTTCGCATATTCCTCATTCTGCCTGTTCATTTGCCAAGACCGTCTGGCAGGAGTTACACCAGTTTACTTTTGCTTTTTTCTTGTATGCTAAGCCATTCTTATAAAGGAATAAGAAGAACCATTGTGTCCATCTGTAGTATTCAGGACTGGAAGTGTCTATCTCTTTTGTCCAGTCATAAGCAAATCCGAGGCTCTTTATCTGGCGAGTGAATACTGCTATGTTCTCGGGAGTCTGATATTGCGGATGGATTCAAGTCTTTATCGCGTAGTTCTCCGCAGGAAGTCAGAATGCATCCCACCCCATCGGATGAAGCACGTTATAGCCCTTCATCCTCATGAAACGAGAATAGATATCTGTTGCAGTGTAATTTTCCATATGTCACATATGAAGTCATGCTCAGCTAGGATAAGGGAACATATCCAGAACGTAATATTTTTCCTTTTTAGAATCATCTTTGGTATTTGCATATGTAGTCTTCTCCCAAATATCTTGCCATTTTTTCTCTATAGCTCAAAAATCATAATTCTTCATATTTTAATTTAAAAATTTAATAAAGTATGTCGCATATGATAATGAAAAAATGAAGAAAAAAAAGTTTATTTTCAATAACTTATTCTGGAAATAAATCTTTTTTTATATTGCATTAAATCCGATAATATGATTTACTGTAAGTAGTGTTCAGATTTTTCTTAATATTAAATTTGTATTTATGAAAAAAGCCATCTCCTTGATTATGATATTGATGCTGTTATCAGATTATATCGTTTTTCAGACTCTTGCTCAGAATCAAACATCAGATAGAATATCCAGGAAGGCATTGGATCCAAAATACAGAAACTCAAGGACAAATAGCAAAAAGGCCGATAAGGCTTTATCTTCGCTTGCATGATCATGAAAAAGCAAGGCGAGAAAGCAAGAAAAATCTCAGAAATATGCCACTTGAGAAATTATCGTAAAATTCAAATCTTGAAATCTTGATTTGAAAAAATCAGATTGAGAGAAGAAACTTCAGAAATTTTCCTCTTGAGGAAAATTTTCAGTGCTATGAAAATTCAAGAATTCGAATTCTTCACTTCTGAAGACTTCATCGTGAGAAACCATAGAATCGGCAATCTCGAGAATCAAGACTGATCCGAATGTTGAATATGCCGAACCGAATTACATATACAGCATTGAAACTATCAATTCGAACGATACCTATAAAGACAAACTTTGGTGACTTGACAACATAGGGCAGACTGTCTGATGAGACTATTCAGTCCATAGTTGAAACAATGATAACGACATGGATGCGCCTGAAGCTTGGTGAATAGACGAATGAACTTGAGCACAGATAATCGTAGCAGTCATAGATACATGAGTAGCTTTCAATCATCCTGATCTGCTTGCGAATATGTGGGATTGAAGCAATTGCAAGAATGAGAACTGAATTCCCGTATCTTGATGATGTCCTAATCATTGATGGAGCTATACATCCATCTCTTGAAATAATAATCCCCTACCCACAGATAGCTCTCACGGAACACATGTCGCATGAACCATTGCGGCGGCAAAAAATAATTCAAATTGAATAATCTGAGTTGCTCCGAATGCTAAGATTATGGCGCTTAAAACAGACTTAAGCAGCACAAGCATAGTTAAGTCGATTGATTTCGCTACTCAAAATTGAGCAAAGGTCATTAATGCGAGCTTCTGATGAAATTGATATTCCACTGCCCAATATGAAGCGATAAGGAGATTCAAGGATGCTGGATGAATATTTGTTGCTGCGGCAGGAAATTGAGGAAGCGACTGAATATCTGATAATAATGAAACCACGCATCATTATCCTTCTGATTATAATCTGGATAACATCATTTCAGTCGCAGCTACCGATCAGAAAGATGCTTTAGCTTCATTCTCAAATTATTGATCCGTCTCAATCGATGTCTGAGCCCCATGAACGAATATCTACAGTACAGTCGGAAATAGCCTTATCGCAGATGAGAATTTCACCTCCGTGCAATTCGGATCTATGCCATCCGGCTGGACAAGGACTGGGCTTTGGTGAGCCTTCAATTTTTATTGACTCACTACAGTTTTAAAATCCAATTACAACAGCACATACTGAGATAGCGAACAATCCCAGGCAGTATCGCCTACGTATAATCTCACCAACACTTCCTGAAATGCAACTTTGAGTTTCTTGGCTTGATGCGATACTGAATATGATCCAGACAATTATACCGACTTCATGTATCTGGAAATGAGCAAAGACTGATGAAGCACTTATACCGAATTAGACCTCGGGTTCGGATGATCGGCTTTGGATGAATTCATGATAGATCTGCTTAACAGCTGAGAAATGATAAAAAGCAACTGATATAGCCTTTATTATTTTGAAGATGTCAGCATTCCCGCAGCTTACCAGAACAGCAATTTCAAGCTAAGGTTAAATTGGATTTCAGACGAGAAGGCAAATTGATTCGGCTGATGTTTCATAGATAATCTGGAAATGAATAAAATGTGAGATTGAACTGAAAACAAATATGCATATTACGATTGAACATCAATGGCAGCTCCGCATGTATCTGGACTTGCTGCTCTCGCCTTCTGATATTCTCCAGCCTCTCCTTATTCGGAAATAAGGAATCTGATCCTATCAAACTGAGATTCGGTGCCAAGCCTTTCTGGAAAAACAGTAACATGAAAAAGGGTGAATGCATTTAAAACCCTCTCTGCCCTGAATAAGATAAACTTAAATGACTTCAGCATTTATAGGGATCAGAGCAAGGCTTCGACTATCCAATCGGAAAGCTGGATGACTGGCTCAGTTTCACCATATCTGGAATGGACAACCGATAGTACCGCCACCCCTTCGAGATATGACATCAGAATTGATCATATGACAGGATATTCAGTCTCTGCGCCAAACCCATCAGACGTAAGCTGACCGAAATGAAATCATTTCAGCTGATCGACGGTCAGTAATTATATGACTTGATTGATATTTGATTCAAACTGAGAATATTCTTTATATGCCAGAGCAATAACCCTTTGAGGCAAGATATGAGATTGGTCGAATGCCAAGATAAGGATAGATAATGCCTGACCTGAGAAAATAGTCAGTTCGGCTCCATCAGATTGATGATATCTGCAGAGCTCTTCTACTGGAACTGTCGCTTTATCTTGGGAAGCTCCGATAGATGAGTGAATCTGAATGCAAACATGAAAATATAAATACCTGCTGTCAGCTGACCCCGATATGCAGACGATCTCATATTCATGAACCACTGCCTTGACGCTTGCAAACATGAACTCGATTCCTGATTGAAAATACTACTTTACAATTCAAGGATTCGACTCGCTTGGCAACACCTGAGCGATTAGCGACATTAAAAGCTTCATAAAAGATATCGACCCCCCTTCTCCTCCGACAAATGTCGTCCTGAACAACTGAAGTGTAATCAATCAATCAAATCAGAAAAATCTTACATTATTATGATCATGAAGCTTATCAGACATAGGAGCCCAAATTAATTATTCGATTTCAAAATCATGAAAAAATGTTTCCTGAACATGAATATTGGATGAGGCTTGAAACTTCAGAATAACAAATATAGACGTATCTTCCCTTGATGACTGAAACCTTGAAATAATTGTAACCTTAAGCGATAAATCAGGGAATTTAAGCGTTCAAGGGAATTTCCAGGCAATCAAAGCTGCGACTCCGCCGATCTGAAGCATATCATTCAACTCTTGAGCATATATAAATTCTACAGGAACAATAATAAGGATAAACAGCTCTAAAGAGGCTGAATATATAATTTCATGAACGGGGGTAGCTGCAACTTTAACATGAAACATTTCTTGAAATACGGATATTCCCATAACCCTAACTTCATGAGACTGAATTAAAGAAATCAGCCTACAATTGATCGACTCGAATTGAAATATGAGCTCAGCATATTCTGCGAGCACAACGATAGACACCGTCATTCCTCAGATAAACATCAATTCCTATTCGGATGGCTTTCAGATGACAGGCAATATCATCGATTTATCGGGTAGCACTACTGATAACAAAGGCATTAAGCATACCAAGATCAATTGACAGATAGTCGGATCAATCCAAAGCTGGAATCTCTTGCTACCATTGGCATGATGAGAAAACATCTTTGAAATTGAAGCATCTGATTTGGCTGGAAACATTGCAACAAAGACTATGAGAATATATAGGATTCCGGACAAGGCAAATGCTTATTCGAATATAATCTCAATCGGAAGCGTAAAAATCACATTCGATACCGACATCGCAAGCATATGAACTGTCGAATACTCTGCTGATTTGCAGAATCTGAATGAATCGTTATCTGATACTGAATCTGACAAACATTCTATAACACTGACTAATCTGACGCCTGATACGAACTACTACTTTAGAGTATTTTGAACGGCAGGATGATTAAAGTGAAAAGTCTCGGATATCTATAATTTCAAGACTCCAAAATTATTAGACATAGCTTGAACACAAGGCAGTTCTTATTTTTGAGCGGTATATCTCAGCTGAAGCTCTGCAACTTGAGCGGCATTGACGATAAATAACCCCCTTGAGATATTCAGCCAAAATAATTCATGATCCATCATATTCAAGTGATGAATCCTGAACATTAATGCAACTTCAGGCAATTGGGATTGAATCATAACTCCTCCGAGCCTTACTCTCAGCAATTGAACGCTGAATATGCCTTGATACTCCCAGTTGAACAATCTGACATACAAGATATGATCTGAAAACAGTCCTCTGAATTTTTCTTGAGCGACAATAACTGTCAGATTGCCTATCTGAATCGGAAAAGAATGAAAAACCCTAAAAATATACAGATCAGACGATAACCAGACAACTTTTTCATTTGTAAGCGATTGCCTTGTCACGGCTTGAATGTGCGTTTTTGAGACTGATTCGTTTTCTGTTTTCTCTCCTGTTGAGCCAGCAGATGATATACCGGATCAATTTGAATTCAATTTCCAATGAGATGTGGCACTATCAACATTAATGACTTCAAACACAATAATCATAGCCTGAATGAACTTAAGCGCGCATGCTACCCTTGTCTGATGATGAACATTATTCATAAATTGAACAGATTCCGGGTCGGGCTGAACAGTTAGAAATTGAGACTCGATAAATATAAAGCTTTTGTCTTCTCCTGATTATCAGACTTCAACGCAGTGAACGCTTCAGATATGAAAAGTCTCCTCAAGCTTCAGGGTCACTACAATAAAGATGCCTTATGTCGCTCCTCCTCAAGCTAACTCATGAGGCGGCGGCGGATGATGATGAGGATGAGAAGTGATATCACCAACTGATAATTGCCCATTCTGAGACAAATCCTGAAATCCGAATGATTCAAAATGCGACATAGCTTTAATCGCCAACCCGGATATTTGCGCCTCAGGAGATAAATCATGAAATTTTTATGATTGAAAATGCGATGCTCCGGTGAGGATAGCTAATTCAGCTCTAAATAGCGCTCCAGCGTATAGTGTTAATTCAAATAATAAAAAGAATACCCCGAAAGATAAGTTTTCTGATATTGGCGATTCATTTGCAAAAGATGATATAAACAAGCTAGTATCTTCATGAATAATAAAATGATATGAAGACAAGACTTTCAGGCCAAATAATACAGCCACCAGAGGAGAATTCTTAGCCATAACGATGAAGGCGCTAGGAGTAAACACAGCAGGCACTGCTGATACCGATTATGACGATATAACTCCAGATTGAAAATGGATAATCCCTTATTTGGAAAAAGCTAAGGAATTCTGAATCAATGGTCAGCAGAGCAATTGAAAACATATTTTCAGGCAAAACGATCCCATAACAAGAGCAGAGGCTCTGGCAATGCTTTTGAGCATAGCAAAAATAAAGAGGGATGCAGGTACTTCGACTCAGTTCACCGATGTATCCGTAGATTGGATGATCCCATATATTGCAAAAGCAAAGAAGCTTTCTATAGTCTCTGGACAAACTATAGATTGAAAACTTAAATTCAGGCCGAATGATACGATAACCAGAGCCGAAACCGTAAAGATAATCATCAAGGCTCAGGCCGTGAAGTAAGCATTGCTCAAACCTAGTAGCTGCACGACGTTAGAAATTCTTATAGTTTTTGCTGAATGATTTACGTCTGAAGCCAATGATATGAAAAAAGATGATTCCTGTCACAGGAATCATCTTTTTCATTTAACAAAGCCGGGCTTCATTTGATGCTGCTTTGTCAGTTCAACAACATCCAAAAATATCTTTAAAAAAATATGCTAATAATGGCATCCCCTATCAACGGTTCCTGCATCAGCAATTCAATCGGTTGTAGTTGATTTGGAATCTAATCAAAGCGATATGGAAGTTCAACTTCCCGTGTTAAGCTCAGGACTATTTGCAGCCTGTCATGCAGCAATGGATGACAGATATCTATAATTCGCATCAGTAAATTTTGGGTCTCTGGTGGCATCTCATTGTCATGAATTGAATGTGTAATTGGAATAATTTGTTGCGTTAGAATAGAATGTGTTATTGTATCAATTCGTAACTGAATCCGGATAATTATAAAATCAGACTCAAGTATTGTGTGCGATGATATTGTTCTTGAATTCCGTTAATCAATATGTAGTGGATATTCATCATTTGTTTCAGACGATGGTATTATTGATTATGGTTGATGCACTATTGATATCAATAGCCATTGTATTGGTTCATTTTATGTAATTATTGATGTATTTTGAACTATTTGAATTACTGTCAGCCCTGAATCAATATTGCCAAGTGCCTGCGATTTCACTGTTCTTGACGGTCGAACTCGGAGATGAGACAAGATTGATTCATATTCAATTGGTTCACGAGGTCTTAGTGACTTTAACAGCATCGAAAACCGAAGAAGAGCATCAATTCAATTCGGCTCAATATGTATATTCCCCAACACTTATGTTTGAATCTTTCAGATTGAATCAAGGGCAAGCCGATCATTTTACTCAGAATCATGAGTTATTGACATTGTTGACTAGCGTGAATCATTGGACAACTACATTGGGCGTATTTTCGATATTGATAGGCGCTTCCCAGGTTGCACTGTAGGTCAAAGTCGTATTTGCTTTGCTTTCTCAATATAACTTCAGTCACTGCTTTGGCGATAAATTGCTTCAGGATATATTCTGTTTTATCAATGCCTGAGAGTAAGATCAGGCTGCAACATATATCTCATCGTAATTATCGGCAACATTTATTGCCTTCTGGACACTCCTGAACGGAGAGGCCTGAGTTCAGGGATTGGAATCGGATCAGGCAGTTGAAACATAATATTTTGTCGCGTCTGGAATAGCTGTAACCGATCAGGCTGAATGATATCCTCTGTCGGCCATTCAACTGTCGGCTGTTCAATCAGTAGTGGATGATAGAGTATCAAGACCCAAAGAAGCTGCCGTTCAAGTTCATGAATCGATTTCAGTGCTTGTCGAATCTTGTCATGCTGAAATGCTGGAAAGCCTATAGAAAGAAGGGGTCGAGGAAGCGAATTTCGGATCCCTTATCCTGTCTCATTGTCCAGAATTATATGTATAATTTGTATAATTAGTTCAATTGAGATAAAAAGTATTATTGTATCAGTTGGTTATCTCTCATGGATAATTGGAAATTCAGACTCAGTAATTATAGGCTATGATATTATTCTTAAATGCTGTAACTCAATATGTGGTGGATATTCATCCATTGTTTCAAACTATGGTATTATTGATGATTGTGGCCGTGCGCTTTATGTCAATGGCCATCGTATTCGTTCACTTGATGTAATTATTGATGTATGAGGAACCGTTTGAATTATCGTCAGCTCTGAATCAATACTGCCAAGTGCCTGCGATTTCGCTGTTCTTGACTGTCGAGCTCGAAGATGAGACAAGGTTGATTCATATTCAATTGGTTCAAGATGTTTTTGTTATCTTGACTCAATCCATAACAGAAGACGAGCATCAATTCAGGTTTATTCCATAAGCATATTCCAACAGATTTATCTTTACATCCTTTATATTCAATCAGCCGCAGGTTAATCAAGTTATTCCGTTTCATGAATTAGCTACATTATTATTCAGGGTGAATCATTGGATAGTGGAATTCGATGAATTGGAAATGCTTATTGGCGAAGGAGCTGTTATCGATGTATTAGAACTGCTTTCTCAATATAATTTTATTGTTTTTGAAGATATGCTTACATTTTCTGAATAGCTTCAAGCCAAAACCATTATAGCCTGTGAAGCCGTTGCTCTGCCGATTCAATAGTTTATATTCCTGCAAGGCGCAATTCTAGATCAACAGGTTCAATTGTCCGTTCAAGTTGTCGCCACATAGATATCAATGGCAACAGGGGCAGTTTTGATATCAAAAGAATCAGAAATAGTTCAAATTGTCAGAGTAGATGAGAAAGTGGCATTTAGATCACCTGAGGACATAAGCCTGACTTGCAGGACATCTCAGTCAGATACAGCAACTGAAGTGCCTACGCTTGCTCAATTCTTATATAATGTTCAGTTATCTATTGCTGCGTTGCTCGTAACTCATGATCATAATCAAGATACGGTAATCGATCATGTATAGACGGTTCAGGTCATTGCGGCATTTATATCTGCAAATGCGAATTGCGTTGGGCTTGGCCCTGTTCCTGCACCTGCACCTGCTTCCGTTCCTGCTCATGAAGTAATTAGCGTTATTCACTTAAGCTTATATGAATAAGGGATGTCTGCAGAAGTTCATTTACTGAGAAATGAAGAGCCTGATATGGTAAGTAAGTCAATTGTTCATGATCTTAAATCAGAAGTTGTAATGCTGTTCAAGATTCAGGTATAGGCTGTTCATCAAGTTGAATATCTCATTATAGAGTCGTAATCTCAAACTATATTTATAATCGCATAATCAATAGCATTTACGGCATTAATCTTATCGATGCTAAGGTAGGGGGTGAAATCATATCAGATATATGAATCTGATTCCATCAAGCTCGACAATTGATACTTGTTCCTGGTGCTATTTAAGGAATAATTATATTCTACATTTTCAAATTTCGGATCCGTAGGCTTCTTTGAGATGCTTCAAAGCAGCTTGAAGATCGAATCTCATATTACTCATTCATTGAAAACGACAGATCAAGAGTAAGTGACATTTTTAATAGGTTCTGACGGAGTGGGAAGGCTTCATGAATTTAATTTATATAGCTCCAAAGATTTTGTGAGTGAGCTAAGGTCGCTGACCCTGACTCAGTCTCTTGCTCATTTGCTATATGAACTGAATGAGAGAAATGCTATTGTTGCGAGTATCGCGAGTATGATTATCACAACTATGAGCTCCACAAGCGTGAATCAAAGATAGTGTTTTGTCTTATGCTGGCTTCTTTTTTTTTGTTGAAACATGAATGATTTAGAAAAAAAATAAAATTACCCCTAAAAGATAACACTGAAATTATAGCACATGTTAAAGAAAAGCAAAATGAAAGTTTAAATTTCCTTGAAGAGGATTTCAGGTTAATTATCGGATTGACACTCAGTAAATTCAATATAATTTTGATTAAGTTTCAGAAGTATTATAATTTAAACAATTAATTAAATTAAATATTTATCTATGGATAACTCTGATAAAGAAAATTTCAAAACAAAATATATTAAAAATTTCAGCATATCAATTTGGTCAAAATGATTATCCCGTTATTCATATAAAATAGGGAAACTTAAAACAGTGAAATGAAAAGAGGACTACACTTATCTTCTGTTTACAAAATATTTACAGCTGATTGAGAATTTTATTATATTTCTCCTAGTATGCTTTGATGAGGATTGAATTGATGTTATATTTTATAATAGCAGAAAAATCGAAGAAAAAATTAAAAAACTTCTTTCTCTGGATCAAGATTTAAGACTCACAATGGAAAGTAAGGAAATTTTAGGGGAAATAATGAAATTATATATATCGTCAAATCATGTTGAATATAAGAAATTAATATCAGAATCATTAAAAGATTATTTTCAATATAAGGATGTTTTAAATTGCTATAAGCATGGCTTTAGGTTGGATAACATATGAAAAAATAATTGGACCGCTTCGATTTGAGATAATAAATTCAAAATTGCAGAATACGATAGCTGAATAATATATTATACTAAACGAAGTGGAATTATCTTTGAAAATAGACTCTCCTTTAATTATGAATACATTGTTTTAAAGAGCGATTTTTTAATAAGCTTTATAGAAAATATAAAATTGAACTATTTAAATCAAGGTAAAAAAATAAACATAACAACAGCATATATTATGGATAATTCGATAAATAAAAAATACTGAAGCTCGCATATATCAATTCCCATATTTGAGATTATAAAATAATTATTTACCTCAATTCTATTTGGCTGGGCCTGCCTGCCGGTAGGCAGGGATGAGGGATTCGTTCTTCCCCTGACAGAGACGCCCTGAAGGAAGTACTCTTGGGGTGCGGGGCCAGACCCGGAAGCCAAACCCTTGGCTTCCTAAAAATGCTATCGCATTTTGTCCTCTATTCGAATCCCATAAAAAAAGTTGAAAACTGATTTCTCAGTTCTGTAGCTCTAAACTCTCAATTCTATTTGGCTGGGGATGAGGGATTCGTTCTTCCCCGCTCGTTCCTCGC
>AMFJ01000073.1_pt1 | contig 34536 bp, 34 predicted proteins | sample 427208 | NCBI WGS metagenome assembly AMFJ01 (sample SAMN02954298, study PRJNA114691) | groundwater metagenome | biome: aquatic; feature: subsurface aquifer; material: sediment; isolation source: subsurface aquifer sediment | place: USA: Rifle, CO | collected 2008-08 | reverse complement strand
CACTTGTGTGATACTGGGATATGGAGACCCTGACTGCCGATTGAAAGCTGAGGGATCTGAGCGGAAACGGGAATGAAGGGGTTTTCAGCGGAACAATTTTACCCGTAAGCACTTGAGGAATTAATTGAAAAGGCTTATATTTCAGCTGAACAAGCATGATTCATACAAGCCAATCTTTAAGGTATTGATCTAGCAATACGACCACTATTGAAATAATTGCTGATAACAAGGCCCCTAAAGTATGAATATTTACAATATTGGCAGAATCATCATCAAACGCAAATAACAATACCTGAGCGCTGTTCATAACGGATTTTTACACAGTATCAAGCTGTGACTGATCCAGGGCTCTTCTTATTCCATTGCTAAAACTTGATCTCGCATGGTGAAAAATCAATTCTTGTCCTTATGAAAAATCTGAAGAGAAACCAAAAATAGTCACCTTTGTATTCGATGCATCCAAGCCATACATAAACATATATTTGAATTGAAATAAACTGAATACATTTCCAAATACCGCAAATTCAAAAAAACCCATATCTGAAGCTGTGAATACCACAATAAAGGATTATGCATTTTATATATGAAAGAGGTGACTTGATGCTGGCAACTGAACAATAGGGCTAATCGATGATGTAAAAGTTTACAATAGAGCATTATCAGACACAGAAATCAAACAACACAGTAAATCAATGTGATTTTAATATGCCTTAAAGGAAACTCATAGGGTTTTCAAATTTGCCGATCGGACAAGAAAATTATTTTAAAACAAAATTTGATATTTTCCTATTCTTGCTATAATAGTGCAGTTATTTGTTGCTAAGTTAATTGCTTAAGTTCATTTTTGATGTCTATACTAGAAAAAGCCTGACCGCATATTCCCGCTATACAGGGAGAGATAATCGAGTGAACAGAGTTCACTCTTATGGGGATTCACTTTTGAATCACCAATACGATCTTCTCGACATGGCTCTTTATGATTGTGTTTTTCGTAATCTTATATTTCTTTAGGATATCCATCAAGAAAAAAGGCGGATTCTTCAAGACTACATGACTCATCGTGGTTGGTCTTCTTTATGATATGGCAGCCGACTTCATCTGAGACAAGAAATTCGCCAGAAGGTCGCTTTTCCTGATTTGATGATTATTCATATTCATATTCCTTTCTAATGTATTCTCTCTTTTCCTTGATTGGATACTTCTTTTTGCAAGTCCTCATCTATGATTGCATGAGTATCTCCGACCAATAAATTCAGACCCTAATACGACTTTTGCACTATCGCTTTCGATAATCATAATCTCACATTTCGTAGCAGTATTTAAAAGATGACTTCCAAAATATATCAAATGATACCTTTTCAATTTTACAGGAGAGAATCTGATGGAAAAATGCGTGTATGTCTTCGTTTGATGGCTGCATGCCATCTGAGAGATAGTCAAGGCACTATCGCTTTCCCTTCGTCTTTTCTGAAACATATTCGCATGAGCTGTCCTGATTTCGATGCTCGCATTTTTGGGCTGAATGCTGCATATATTCTGAATTAGGCTTGGAGAGCTTATAGTATTGCCGTTTTGGTTCTTTGAATTATTTGTAGCGCTCATACAAGCTGTAGTATTCTTCATTCTGGCTTCAATGTATTTCAGATGAGCTATAGAAGAACACCATTAAAGAGAATTGAGGGATGAGAACTGAGAAGTTAGGATGATAGGATGAATGCTGGCTGTCATTTCGAGAGAAGCGAGAAATCCTTAAATCAGAACAGATAAATGCATAAGTAAAAATTAAAAAATAAGAAGCGGAGATTTTGAATAAGGATTCAAAGTTTTCCTTTTTACTTTTTAACATAATACCCTATGAAAGAAATTGCTATTGCACTATCGTTTTGACTTGGTGCATTCTGACCAGCTATTGCAATCGGTCTTATCGGGTTTGCTGCTCTTAGTGCAATCGGAAGAAATCCTGCATCTGCATGAGAAATCAAATCAACAATGATCCTTGCGATCGCCTTTGCAGAAGCTCTTGGTATCTTCGCATTCGTTATTGCGATGATCTTGAAATTCCTATAGAAAGCTTTAAAAACAATTCAAATTATAAACCTGTCTGTCGGCAGACAGGTAATATTTTAAGAATTGACTAGAGCACAAATAAATAATTAATATTTAACTCCCATCTTCAATATGGATGCATTTGTAAATCTTGGTTCATTCATCATTCAATTCATAAACATTTGTGTGATTATTTTTGTGATGAATAAATTTCTGGTTAAACCTTATCTTGCTTATCTTCAAAAGGAAGAGAAGAAAAGAAAGGAACTCGAAACAGCTCATAGAGAGATGGAAGAGATTAAGAAGGAGGCCAAAGAAGAGGCTAAATGAATTCTTGAGTCTGCAAAGAAAGATGCGGTTTCAATAAAGAAAGACGCTGAAATAATTGCAAAGCAAGAGGCAACATGAATTGTCGATGAGGCAAAGAATGAAGCCACTAAGATCAAGAAGAAAGCTGAGCTTGATATCGAGAACGAAAGGAAGACCCTTTATGCTGAGCTTAAATGAAAAGTTCTTGAAGTTGCCCTTAAGGTTAATGAAAAGATGTTCACAAAAAGTGATGCGAACAAGGATTTTGTAAAGAAAACTCTCGATAACGAGAAGGTTTAAATCATTATATTTTCTATTATGGTTTTGACTTGAAGGATATTTAAAGAAATAACATGAAGGGATCATAGGGAATTCAATTGAGACCTGAATGCGATACTGGAATGCGCAATGTCCGAAAGAGCTGAAGCTATAAGGAATCTCATAAGAATGACACCTGACAACAAAAGTCATTTCAGTCCGGATTGATGATGAGGCTGGAAAACAAAACTTGGAATTGATACCAGAACTCCTGACGAGATATTCCAAGAAAATTTAGAAAGCTTATAATGCGAGAATGAAATCAGTAGAGATAATATGATTTATGGCTTGAATATTAGTAGCAGTATCTATATTGCCACAGATAATCAAATCTTGGAAAACGAAATCAACAAAAGATATTTCCATCAATTGGAGCATACTGAACTTATTCTGACAAATATTGTGGATTGTATATTGAGTGCAACTTGAGAGTTATTCGCTTGTGGTGATGAGTGGGATTGCAATGCTTATGAACATGTCAATGATCACGCTTAAGGTAAGATATTGATAAAATAACAGGAAAGAGGAATTAATATTAATGCTAAATCTGTTATGGAAATGAATAAAACAGTCTTGATCGTAGATGATCATCTGATAATGAGGAAAAGGCTAGAGATGGATCTGAAAGCTAAATGATTCAATGTACTGGAGGCCAAAAACTGAATAGAGGCAGTTGAAATAGTTACACGAAGAGCTGTCGACCTCATCCTCATGGATATCAACTTTGATTGATCAGATGAGAATGGGATTGGAATCACAAAGAAGATAAGGCAGATTCTCGCCTTAAATCCCGAAAGAGTAACTAAAATAATTTGCATATCGACAGATGTCGATAATTGAAGCAATGAAATATTCGATTGATTCTGCAGCAAACCACTAAAAACAACTGATTTCAATACGATAAGATCAACTTTAAATAATCAATAGTAAAAATGAACCTGGAAATATATTCTAAGACAGAGCTCGAGCAACTATCCAAAATACTGAAGAAATTCAGGAATCTAAGGAGAAATGTAGGCAAGAAATCTTCTGAAGTCCTTCATTATGAATTGACCTGAACACAAAGGATACTTGTCGAGTACTTCCCTACTTTGAAAAAAGAAGATGTGCAGGATGAGACTTTGAAAATATTCAAGGGTTTTTTCTGAATTGAACTGAATCCTGAGGATATAACTTGGAAAGAGAATGAAATCCTTGCTTGAGGAATGAGAGTTTTCTTCTGAGATGATATGGTTGATTTGAGTTTTGAAAGCATGAGGAATCGTTTGAGGAAAATATAATCTTATATACCATTATTAAAATGCAGAAATTGATCAGTTACAAGTGAAGAGATTCAAGAAAAAGCTTTATGTACAATCTGTTTAGGATTTTTCTTATCTTCATGTTATTGTCAATGGCTGTAATGGCTTCCCTATATTATTGAAAGGATGAATTGGCCACAATTATGATAATAACCTGAATGGTTATAATGGGATATCTGTTATTTGCCTCAGCATTCAAAAGATTTAAAGACTTTAATATAGATATCAGATTGAATATGTTGCTTGCACTCATATATGTATGATGAGCGATAAGCGTAGCTGAAATCTGAGTTCAGCTCAATGGATTATTGGAATGAGCAGTCTCATACTGACTGGTGTTCATATTCATTATACAGAACATTATACTGGTTTTCTTCAAATGAACAGCATGAACGAATAGATACTGAATGCAGAAAAATTCTTTAAATGAAAATTTATTCGAGTGAAGTTCTGACATACGGCAAATGAACAATCTATGAACAAGTTACGTTGATCAGGAGCTGAAAACATACTTTAAATAAAGTCATAATAAGCCTATCGAAGTATTAATCCCGAAGAACCAAGATTAATGGTTCGATTAACTTACAATGACAAACTAACTTGTAACTTATAATTTCTAACTTATAACTCCCTTACTATGGCTAATACAAACGTTTTGGACGGAATAATAAAAGATATCGAGACTCGTCTTGACTCAGCCGATATTAATCCGGAAAGAGTCAATCTCTGAGAAGTTATCTATCTATGAGACTGAATCGCAAAAGTCGTATGACTGCGTGATATTTCATATAACGAGCTTGTCGAGTTCGAATCAGGAGCGATGTGAGTTGCACTGAATCTAGAAGAGAGCTTCGTTTGAATCGTAATCCTTTCATGATTCTCTACTATCAGGGAATGAATGATTGCAAAGAAAACCGGTAAGGTACTAGAGGTTCCAGTATGAGAATGACTACTTGGTCGTGTTGTTGATGCTCTTGGAAATCCTATCGATTGACTCGGTGAAATCAAAGCTACAGAATACTACCCGACTGAAAGAGTTGCTACATGAGTCATGAGCCGTAAATCAGTTCATGAACCGCTAGAAACCGGTATCAAAGCACTTGATGCGCTTGTGCCGATAGGTAGAGGGCAAAGAGAACTTATCATCTGAGATAGGCAAACTGGTAAGACTCAGATTGCAATCGACACGATATTGAATCAAAAAGGCAAGGATGTTAAATGTATCTATGTTTCTATCTGACAGAAAGACTCAAAAGTAGTTGCTATATCTGAAGAGCTTAAAAAAGCTTGAGCTATGGATTACACAATAATAGTTTCTGCTTGATCATCCGCCCCTGCTGCGATGCAATGGCTTTCTCCATTCTCTGGAGTCGCAATGGGTGAATATTTCATGTTCAAATGAGAGCATGTTCTAATAATCTATGATGATCTGTCAAAGCACGCGAATGCTTATCGTGAAATGTCATTGCTCCTTAGGCGCCCGCCAGGTCGTGAGGCATACCCATGAGATGTTTTCTACCTACACTCAAGACTTCTTGAAAGATCTGCAAAATTGAATGATTCGCTATGAGCCGGATCCATAACTGCACTACCGATCATCGAAACTCAAGCATGAGACGTTTCAGCTTATGTTCCGACTAATGTAATCTCAATCACAGACGGACAGATATTCCTAGAGACAAGTCTTTTCAATGCATGAGTTAAGCCTGCTATCAATGTGTGATTATCAGTTTCTCGTGTAGGATGAGCCGCTCAGACAAAAGCGATGAAGAAAGTTGCATGAAGCCTTAAGCTATCTCTTGCACAATACCGTGAACTTGAAGCATTCTCACAATTCGCATCTGATCTCGATGAAGAAACAAGATCACAGCTTGAAAGAGGTAAGAGAATGGTAGAGCTTCTGAAGCAGGACATCTACTCCCCTATCACATTTGAAAAGCAAGTTTGTGCGATTTACGCATGAATCAACTGATATCTAGACAAGATAGATGTTTCGAAAATCAAATGATTCGAAAAAGACCTATATGCATTCTTGGATAAAGATGCTAAGCTTCTTGAAACAATCCAAAAAGAAAAAGCCCTTAGCGATGATAGTGTTGAAAAATTGAAAGAATTAGTCAAAGAGGTTGTAAATATGTACTAATTTCTCAAAAATGGATTTGATTGCAGAAATAAAGGAAATCGCAAAGAAAGAGCTGACAGATTGCCCTGCCCATAATTTTGAGCATGTTATGAGAGTCTATAATATGGCTCTCAGACTTGCGGAAAACCAGGATGTTGATCTGGAAGTGATAAAAATCGCCTGCCTTCTGCACGATATATGATGAATGAGAGAGATGAATGACCCAACAGGTAATACCGACCATGCAATAGAGAGTTCCAAAATGGCAGAGCCGATACTTAAAAGCTTTGGAATTGATGAAGAGAAAATAAGGCATATTCAGAATTGCATAGTAACACATAGATACAGGACATGAAACCGTCCGGAATCCATTGAAGCAAAGATAGTCTTTGATGCCGATAAGATAGAATCAGTGGGTGCAATATGAATAGCAAGAGCATTCTCTTGGATATGAAAGAATAACGCGAATATATACAAGAAAGCTGATATCGAAGAATATGCGAAAGAGAATCTGTGAGGAAAGATCAATTGAAAGATACAAGACAAGACAAAGCATAGCTTCCATCTAATGTATGAGACAAAAGACAAATTCATTATGGATTTCCTTTATACCGAAGAGGCAAAGGCTATCGCAAAAGAAAGGCTTGAGTTCAATGAAATATTCATAGAAAGGCTGGAAAAAGAGGTAAATTGAGACGGGTAAGCAAAATATTTAAATATATTATTTACATTATCTAATATGGCATCTGGAAAAGAAATCAAATGAAGGATAAAAACGGTAAAGAACACTGCTAAGATAACCAAGGCTATGGAACTTATATCGACCGTGAAGATGAAGAAGGCTCAAGATTCGGTTTTATCAAGCCGTCCTTTTGCTATCGAAGCCATAAAAATCCTGAAAGAAGTCGGGGATTCACTTAAAGAATCGATCTATTTGGCAGGACCTAAGAGGAAAAACAAAAAAGAGCTCATTGTCATCATATCTTCAAACAAATGACTATGCTGAGGTTATAATGTCAATGTATTCAAAAAAGCTGCTGCCTACATCAAGGAGAATAAAGATAAGCAATTCGATTTCATAACAGTGGGAAAGAAATCTCAAGATTTTGTTGCAAAAACATGAGGTAATCTTCTCGAAGATTACAGCGAAGCAATAAAAGACAATATTGAGATATCAGATTCAAAGCTAGTCAGCAAAAATCTTGTCGCAAAATACGCAAGCTGAGAATATGATAAGATTATCGTTATCTATAGCTATTATTACTCTGCCATTACCCAAAAAGCATTGGCAAAGCAATTTCTGGCGATAGATAAAGAAGATATAATAGACTATCTTGAAAACATCGTATGAGTCAAGGCTGAAGACAGATGAGCATCCAAAGAATACAAGATAGAGCCAAACAAAGAAACGATTGCGAATGAAGTTATCCCGATGATACTGGATATGATGTTCTATGAGATACTTCTTGAGGCAAAAGCATCAGAACATGCCTCCCGAATGGTAGCGATGAAAAATGCGAAAGATTCAGCATGAAAGAAAGTATTTGAGCTTACCCTTACTTATAATAAAGCAAGGCAAGCATCGATTACTAAGGAAATCTCAGAAATAGTCAGCTGAGTTGAGAGTATGAAAGATTCGTAAGAATTAGAAGTTAGAAATTATAAGTTATAAGTTAAATAATGAGACATACATTAAACGGAATTGTAAGTAAAAAACTCAAAATAAGTAGAACTGCGTTTCTGAGAGCAAACATAAATAGAAGGCTTCTTTGAGTCATTAACAGAAGAAGAATTAAAGAATGAAAAACTATATTGACCGGGATGATGTATGAACATTCTCTCAGGGCTTCCAAAATTTTAACTTATTTTGCCTGAAATTAATATGAGAAATTGACAAGCGCATTATTGAACCATTTATCCTGAAAATGAATGAACTGTGTATCAATGAACCATAAATAAATGATATTATAAAAATCCAGATAAAGGAATCGATTCCATGCTTTCTGAAGCGGAATCAGAAGCAAGAGAAAATGAAGCAAAAGTAAGACTCATGAAATTAGCAGAAATTACCACTAACGCAATGCGTGCCTTATGAATCTAAGAGTTTATACAGATGGCTGAGCCAGATGAAATCCTTGAAGCGCCTGATTATGAGTATTCATCACAGATACAAGCTGAAGTCCTGTTGAAAAAAGATATAAATCACTTTGAGTCAAAACAAATAATCAAGCTGAATATTTGGGGGCTTATAATTGAATAGAGAGAGCAATCGGACTCTGAGCGACAGAAATAGAATTATATATGGATTCTGAGCTCATCGTGAAACAACTTAAATGAGAATACAAAACAAAGAACCCGGAATTGAAAGAAATACAAAAAGAAATCCAAGATATGCTTCTGAAATGGTGATGAAAACTCACAGTGACTCATATCAGAAGAGAGCAGAATAAGGAGGCAGACAGATTAAGCAATATCGCGATGGATAAGAATGATTTATAATAATAATTCCTAACTATTAAACTATGACAATATGGAAATGCCCAAGCTGCACTTATGAAAAAGAATCAAGGTGCAAACAAAAGAAATGCCCTGACTGCGGCGAAGTTGAATTTCTGAAAATTGACAGTAAATAATTAAATCAAAATATTTTTTTTAACCTAATATTATTATGAATAAGTGAGTAATAACTAAAATAATCTGAGTCGTAATTGACGTAGAATTCAAAAATGGGCAAGTTCCTAGCATCTATGATGCACTAGAAGTCATCTGATCTCCAGAGAAACTAATCCTAGAGGTGCAACAGCAATTATGAGATAGTATCGTAAGGACTATCGCCATGAATCCTGTGGAAGGCCTTAAAAGATGACTTGAAGTAGTCGCAACCGGAAAAGCGATAAGCATTCCTGTATGACCGAATGTACTAGGAAGAATGTTTAATGTACTTGGTGACCCGATAGATGAGAAAGAAGCACCAAAGACAGACACTCTTTGGCCAATACATAGATCATCTCCTGCTTTCCAGGATCTTTCTACTCAAACAGAAGTTTTTGAAACCTGAATCAAGGTAGTCGACCTTATCTGTCCTATGCTTAAGGGTTGAAAAGTATGACTTTTCGGATGAGCATGAGTCGGTAAGACTGTAATAATGCAGGAACTTATCCATAATATAGCTTCTGAGCACGGTTGATACTCTGTAGTTGCCTGAGTCGGAGAAAGGACAAGGGAATGAAATGACCTTTACCATGAAATGAAGGAATCAGGAGTTATCGATAAGACTGCCATGGTTTACGGACAGATGAATGAATCTCCAGGGCCGAGAGCTAGGGTCGCATTGACATGACTTACGATGGCTGAATATTTCCGTGATGTTGAAAAAAGAGACGTTCTATTATTCGTAGACAACATCTTCCGTTTCACACAAGCATGATCTGAGATATCGGCACTTCTTGGACGTATTCCATCAGCAGTATGATACCAGCCAACACTTGCTACAGAAATGGGTACCCTGCAAGAAAGAATCGCATCTACGAAGAATGGTTCTATCACTTCAGTTCAGGCAGTATATGTGCCAGCTGATGATCTTACTGATCCGGCTCCAGCGAATACCTTCGCCCATCTTGACTCCACAGTCGTACTAGCTCGTGGTATTGCCGAACTAGGTATCTACCCTGCTGTTGATCCGCTTGATTCGACTTCTACAGTACTTATCCCAAAAGTTGTCTGAGACGAACATTACAACACTGCCAGAAATGTGCAGAAAATCCTACAGAGATATAAAGAACTTCAAGATATAATCGCAATCCTATGAATGGATGAGCTTTCAGAAGAAGATAAATTAGCAGTTACTCGTGCACGTAAAATCCAGAGATTCTTCTCTCAGCCTTTCTATGTTGCGGAACAATTTACAGGAACTCCAGGTTCATATGTAAAACTAGAGGATACCATCAAATGATTCAATAGGATCGCCGCAGGTGAATTCGATCATATAAATGAGAAGTTCTTCATGTACAAGGGTAAGATAGAAGAAGTAGTAGAAGCTTATGAGAAAGAAAAGGCTGGTGTGTAATTTTTATCAGAATATTATATTTCTAATATACGATTATAATCATTAATTAATAATGTAATATGAAAAAAATTATTGTTATAGTCTTGGTCCTGATCTTTGGTTCGGCAAATGCTGCAACTACAAGTAACTGAAGATTAGAAGCTCTTATTGTTATGAAAAGCCTTACTAATAAGAATTATCTGATAAAGTATTCTTGATCTACTGAAGATAAGATAAAGGAAGACAAGATAAAGGAATTCTTAAGGGTCACTTTTCATAATAGGGTTGATGATGATAATCTGAAAATATATACTAATTTTGTTGCTTATTGAACTAAAAACATAAATAAAACCGTTGATAATGAAATAATTGAATATTATCTTAAAAATTCAAAGATGGTTCCGACAAAATCTGACAAAGATTTTTTAAAAACCATATTCCGTACAAGGATATTATTGTCATTTTGAACTAAAAATAAGAAATACCCGACTAATAAATATGAATGGACGGAATTATCTGAAAATAATGAATATTATAGAGATTTGCAGCCTTCAGGGTATGCGGAAAGTAACCTTTTAATATGAACAAAAAGCGATTATAAAGAAACCGGTAACATTTCAGGAGGCACAAAAAACGGTGAACTTATTAACTTAAAGCTTTCAGTCAGCAAAAAAAATGATTATGTAATCATTAACAGATACTTATTCATTTCAACCAAAGATTCATATTGAAAATGTTTGCAAAATTCGAAAATTATTATCTGAAATACTGAATACACTAATCCTGATATCAGCGAATCGTTAGATACGGATCCTGCATTATGTAACTATCTATTCAATGATATTCAAAAAGTCATAAAATCCTGAACAGCAGCTGAAATGAAATTTCTTGCTGACATACCAGTAAAAAACTCTTCAAATAATGATATAGTCATAATACCGAGGACATCATACGTAACAGGAAGAGCTTGATGGCTGTCGACAACTGGAATTTGAAATGTTAATTACAACTTTGATAGGGAGTGAAATGAGCTTATAATGAAAACAATCACAATAAAATAAAATGATGAAAACGCTTAAATTCTCTCCTCCCCTGCCGGAAATGGTTTTGAGTTGAGAAAAGACTATAACATGGAGAATAAATGACGATAAGGATTTGAAGGTTTGAGATCAAATAATCCTTTATGCCAGACCCTTATTGAATGAGTTTGCCAGAGTCGAGGTTGTCTCGGCCTATATGACAACATTTGAGAATCTGACCGAACTTGATTGGGATTGACATGAGAAGTTCAGTTCTGAGGATGAAATGTATGAAACATACTCAAGATACTATAATGTTGAGGCAAATCCCAAGACTGAACTAAAGGTCATAAAATTTAAAAAGATTCAACATGTAGAGTAAAGAAACAGAAGACCTAGATTATAGAGAGATGCCTGACACCCCCGATGATGCAGGTATAACAAAAAAGAGAGTTCCGGTATTATTTGATATACAATTTGATCTGCCTTTTCTGAATCCCTACGGCAATAAAGATTTGATGAAGGATATCTCAGCATTGCATATTTCTGATGATTCTTCGCATTCAATGCAATCGTCGCATATAGGGCAAACAAATATAAGTCCTGACAGAATAAAAATGTATGAAATATAAACTCCGGCATTTAGCCATTATTTTTATTTGATAATAATCAATTATGTCCGCATTGCATAAACTCATTGAATTGACACAGTTAAATAGAGAGCTCGACCCCTATTATGAATGAGTGAAATCAGAAGAAAGCTTTGATCTTGTTATTTGAGAAATTGATGAGGCAAAGGAGGAGTATGACAAGGAGAATTACAGTGAGCTCGAAAAGGAGATATGAGATATATATTGGAACTTGCTGATTCTGACAAATAAATTGGAAGATGAGGGCAAAATAAATAAAGAGGCTGCTTTTGAGAGCATCTATAACAAAATGATCAAAAGAAAATCATTTCTGCTAGAATGAAAGAAAGCCACGAAAGAAGAAGCGATGCTCATCTGGAACAACGCCAAAAGAAAAGAATGATATGAGGAATCTAGACTCTGGAACACATAGAACACTATCAAAATAAATTCTTACACCGACAAAACTTTAGAATAAATATATCTTTAAATTAAACAATTATGAAGCTTACACTTACCTCAATAAAAAAAAGGATTCTTGAAATAGATGACTTCAAATCTATAACAATTCCGACAAAGTCATGAGAAATTACAATCCTCGATAATCATGAACCCCTTATAAGTGCCCTTAAACCTTGAATAATGACAATAAGATATGATTCAAGGGAAGAGCTTTTTGCCATCGGATGATGAGTTCTGGAAACAGATTGACTCTCACTCAGCATAGTTGCAGACATGGTGGAAGACTGAGCTTGACTGGACATCGAGGCTATAAAGAGAAAGAAAGATGAAGCGAAGAAACTAATGGAAAAATACAGGGAAGAAAACAAGAATATGAATATGGATTATTATATAGAACTTGAAACACAATTCCTGAAAGAATCCGCTCTTGAGCAACTCGCAATCAGATAAAGGAAAAACTCTCTATTCTAGAGAGTTTTTTTATGCTTTTTTTGGAGATATTTAATAAAGAATACCAGGATTAATGACAAGAGGATAAGCAGAACCGAGAGAAGCAGAAAATTCTGGTCAATATCTATATTTGAAAGACTGAATGTTTCTATGTTCTTAATTCATGCTCACACAAACAAGAATATCAGAATCGAAGGTAACGTTCATATCAATGTTCACCAGATATAACCAGCAAATTTTGCCTTGAAGAATCAGGATACGTAGCTAAGCGGATCAAATGGAATGAATAGTAGCCGTGCTGTCAGAATTGTCACAAAAGAATCTTCTCTGAAGCTTTTTTTTAAAAATGAGAATTTATCAAGATATGTCTCTGAAATGATGTTTTTTCAAAAGAATTTTCAGAGATAATAACCAAAAGCTGAACTCAGATTTTCTCAAAGCATGGTATAAAACAAGGCCATAGGGAGCCCGAATAACGATGGGGAGAGAATGATTAGGATAGATGATGGGAAAAAGATGAAAGTTCTCAATATATAAAGCGATACATAAATCACTCACCCGTACATTCACTCCCTTTTCAACAAAAAATATACTTTTTTCATTAACTCACTATCCGAATAGTGATATGCATTCCTATAATAGAAATATGAGAAAATAATCAAAGCCCAAAAAATCGCAGTGATTATCTGCAAAAAATGCTTCTTTATAAAATCTCTCAGAATTTCCACTAAATATATTTTAAAATATTATTCTTCAGTTCTTCGAATCAGATTTTATTGAATGCACTGATGAAAATAGGATTCAGATGCTTGAATTCTTTTTTTAGGGATTTAATCTTTTTATCATCAATCATATCAATCTTATTGAAAACATATATCCTTGGTTGGCTGGCTCAGATTTTTGATAAAGTATCCTCTACAACCTTGATTTTTTCAGCCACTTTCCTGTCAGTAGAGTCGATCACATGCAACAAGACGTCACTCTCTATGCTATCTTCCAATGTTGAAGAAAAAGCCTTGATAAGACTAGGCGGTAAATCGCGTATGAATCAGATAGTATCATTAAGCAGTACTTCTTTACCTTTATAATCGGGCGTCTCGATGTACATTTTCCCCACGCTTGTTCAGAGGGTTGCAAATAGCTTATTTTCAGCCAAAACTCATTTATGAGTGAGAGCATTCATAAGACTTGATTTTCAAGCGTTCGTATAACCGACAATTCAGATGGTCTTTAGTTCTTTGCGTTTTCTGGATTGCCTGTGCTGAGCTCTTGTTTTTGCATATACATCTAGCTTTTCGAGAATTTTTTTCTCGTTTTCCCTCAGGTGGCGTTTCATTATCTCCGTATTTGTCTCTCACAATCACCTCATCGCTCAGCTTCATCCTCATCCCTGGCGAGAAAGTTCCAATCACATTCAGAATATCCTCGGTCACATATGCTTGATGGCAGCCAACTCTATCTGCAGCCTGGCTTCTGGGGAATTTGCATTCATCTCAAATATCTTCAATATGAGATCAACCCTATCCCAAGCCTTTAATTTTGACTTTGATTTCTCGAAAATATCATTGATATGGTAAATCTGTGCAGGCTTGAGGATATTTCAGATAATCACCAGGTCTGCTCCTATTTCATCTCAGATATGCATGACTTCTTCCAATTTACCGCTACCGACGAATGTATGGTAATCTGGAGTGTTTCTTTTCTGGAGCCTCTTCAGTACAACAAGCGATCCATATGTCGAAACCAGATTCTCAAGCTCGATCATCCTATCTTCATATTCCTCTTCTTTTGTTCAGTGTGGCACTATGTCTACTAAAATTACTTTCATTGAAATACTGTTGTTAAAATACAAAATATAGTATATTGAAAATCGCTGAAAATCAAAAGGAAAGCTCCTGATAATAGATGTATGCTGCAGTAGATTTCACTATTTATATTGACTAATCAGAAAAAGTAATTATATATTAATAGAGAAGTCAAACCAAAACAAAGAAGGAGGTCGGAAATGATACCACTGATAATCCTAATGTTCGCGATGACCGTAGCGGCGACTACACATTCGATGTATTCCAGAGGCAAGACAGGGTACAACAATAAGCCTTACGTGTATTTGATCTTATCCTGCACGATAAGTGCGGGGGGATTTTTCGCCAAGCTGGTCACGAATGGGATTTTTAGCTTCATCGGCACTATGCTGCTAGGGATGATCGTATTCTATCTGGTTTCGCTTTTCGTTAGCGGCTGGATAAATTCGATGATACTATCCAGATGCAGATAGGAACACGGCAAGGGAGGAAATTTAAAAATAGCCCACACGAGTGATCGGGGGCTATTTTTGCTTTATGATATCTATTTTGATTCTGGTTTCATGAGTGGAAACAGAACCGAGTCTCTCAAATTGTCCTGTCACGTCAATAGTGTGATTATCCTGTCTATACCCATTCACCAACCGGATTGAGGAGGCATTCAATATTCCATAGACAATACAAAATCATCATCTCAAGAAGTCGCCTCTTCATCTCACATAGCTTTAGCCTTAGCCTGATCTTCAAAATTGGCTCTCTGCAGTATAGGATCAACAAGCTCTGAGTATGCCTTGAGTATTTCCCATCAGTTAACGATTACCTGAAATTGCTCGACCATTTTTGGATTTTTATCATTTATCCTAGCTAGCGGTTGCATCAGCTTCGGATAGTTATGGATTATCACAGGTCAGACAAGCTTCGGCCGAAGAACTTTCTTATAAAGGTAATCTATAAGTGTAGTTATTCACATCTTATCCATTCAATCGAATCTTATTCATTTATCTGCCAAGTCCTTTCTCAATCCCTCTTCTTCTCAGACTTCATACGATTCTACATCAATTCAGCTTGCTTCTTTTATTCAATTAACATAATCAAGCCTTTCCCATGGTCAGGTGAAATCAACCTCTTTGAATTCTCAATTTTTGTCTTTGATATTCACTTTCTTGTTCAAATTCAGTTTATTGAAGATATAGTCGAACATCTCTTCGGTAAATCTCATATTGTCTTCATAATCCCAGAAAACCGCGTAATGCTCAACCATTGTAAATTCTTGCATATGAGAAGGATCAGATCATTCATTCCTGAAATCCTTAGCCACTTCGAATACTCTCTCAAATCTTCATACAGTTGCTTTCTTAAGATTCGTCTCTGGAGAAATGCGCAGAAAGAAATCATGATCGAAATCATTATGATGGGTGACAAATGGGGCTGCGGCAGCACCTGAAGCTGAACTTCAGAATACCGGAGTCTCAATCTCGATGAATGAATTCTCGTGATAGAAGTCTCTCATCGCCTTAAGGAAGTTGGAACGGAACAAGAATCTCTCATAACTGTCATTATTCCTTATCAGATCAAGATACCTCTGCCTATAGATGGCTTCCTGGTCTTGAAGTCAATGGAATTTTTCTGGCAAAGGCCGGATTGCCTTAGATAGGAATTCGAATTCTCAAACAAATAATGTCAACTCTCATTTATGGGTTATGAATAGCTCTCATTTCACTCAGATGAAATCTCACATATCAACAAGTTTCTCCGCGAATTTAAATGCTGACATCTCCTCAGACAATTCGGATTTCGCAACTCATTCTGAAATGATCTTACAGCTTTCCTTAGAGAACATGATCTGAATCTCTCCGGTAGAGTCCTGTAGCTTTGCAAAGGCTATTTTTCAGAAGCTCCTATAAAGGATGACTCTTCAGGCAGTCGTATACTCAATGATGGGTCATGATATTACCTCTGTGACGTCTCTGAAATCATGAGAAGGTACTGCCATTAAATCGGCTACTGAATGCGTTTTGTTAAATTTTGAAGCATAAGGGATTATTCACAGATTCTTCATTCTGGAAATCTTCTCTATTCTTTGCAGGGATTCATCGCTATACATGCAATCTCTTATAAAAAATTAATGAACCGATAGTATCAAAAATGCGATAAAAGTCAACAGAACTTGATTATTTCAAAAACATTTGATTTGTAAGAAAGAGTATCGTAATATATGAAAATATCGTATTCACTCCGAAGATTATGAATGAGCAAAAAATAATAAATAATGTTCTCAGATATGTCCTGGATATGCTTGAGAAAGTCAATCATTATCCCTATCACAACATCAATCATACTCTAGATGTGTATTCAAGGAGCGAATATCTGTGCGATAAAGAATTCATATACCTTGAAGAGAAGACTGATGTGCTTATCGCTGCGCTTTTTCACGACACATGATTCACTGTGAGGTATGCTGATAATGAAGTGATTTGAGCTGAAATTGCCAGGAAATACCTTCAGAGCATTGATTGGAAAGAGGAGAGGATACAGCGGATCGAAAAGATAATTATGGCCACTGTCGTATTCAGCGATACTACAACAAAATTAGAAAAGATAATTCAGGATGCTGACATGGATAATCTTTGAAGAAAAGATTGCCTAATAAAGACAATGGGCCTTAAAAAAGAGCTGAAAATAATAAATAAGTATGATATATCAACAAAAGATTGGCTAAAATCAACCTATTCCCTGCTCCGAAAGCATCAATTTCATACATATACTGCAATAGCAGAAAGAAATAAGACAAAAAAAGAAAACATGAAGAAGCTTGAAGAGAGAATATTTATACTAGAAAAAGAGGAACAATAATAAGAGATTATATTTTAAAAATCATATTGACAAAAATATTAGCACGTATATAATTGACGTGCTATTTTGAAATAGTTTTTTTATTGCAGGATCCTACTATAAATAAGTTTTCGTATTTTTTCGTTTTAGATTAATATGAAATCAATATTATTAACATATAACAATTTTACTTATGAAGATTATTCCAATGTCCGATAGAGTGCTCCTTAAATGACTAGAAGCCGAAAAGGTTACAAAAGGCTGAATATATATACCAGAAAATGCCAATAAAGAACGTCCTTATGCTTATGAAGTCGTTGCAGTATGACCTTGAAAAGAAGTAGAATGAAAGATAATGAAGATTGATCTGAAACCAGGAGATAAGATAATAAGCTGACAATATTCCTGAGATGATATAGAGATAGATTGAATGAAATATAAGATCCTATCAGCAGACTATGTGCTGGCAAAGATAGAAGATCAATAAAGAGCTTAGGACTTAACTGAAAAAAGGGTGCTCGTATAAGCATCATTACCAAAAAATCAATAAAAATCAAGATCATTAAAGAAAATTAATTCAAATATCGATGTCATGAAAAAAATCAGTCATAAAGTTCTTTTAGGTATTTTCTCTGTATTATGACTTATAATTATAATTTCATGATGCAATGATTTGTACAGTAACTATAAATTAGCTCAGAAAAGCAAAATAATTAATGCGGAGGTCACCTGAAACGAGAAATCATACAAAACTCGCAGTAGCAGGCTCGATTCATATTATCCAATTGTAAAATATGAATGCGAGTGAAGCTCAAAACAGCAAACGTTATACTCGGGCAAATTAAATAAGGTTGAGAAATATGAAACCTGAAGCATAATTAAGCTGCATTGCTTGAAAAGCTGAAATTCTGTCTCTGTAAATTATGAAATAGAATACAAGACATGATATTTTTTAATTTTCATATGAGTATCGTTATTGTTATTCTTATCGATATTCGTACGCAATGAATTCAAGAAATAAAACAACTACTTTAAATTTTAACAATAAATACTATGGCTAAGAATATAACATTCTGAGATGAGGCGAGACTTAAGATGTTCGCTTGAATTGAGAAAATCTCAAAAACAGTAACCGCAACTATTTGACCAAAATGAAGGAATGTAATTTTCTCGAAATGATACGGAGCCCCTCAAGTCACAAACGATTGAGTGACAATAGCAAAAGAGATCGAGCTTGAAGACAAGATTGAGAATATGTGAGCTGAACTCATAAAAGAGGCGGCTTCTAAGACTAATGATGCGGCATGAGATGGCACGACTACAGCAGCACTTCTGACTTATGCAATGATTAAAGAATGATTAAGGGAAATCAGGTCCGGTATCAATGCTATAGAACTTAAGAATTGAATGAAAAAAGCATGAGAACTCGTAGAGGCTGAACTTACAAAAAATGCGAAAACAATAAGTGCAAAGGAAGAGATAGCTCAAGTGGCTACAATCTCAGCACAGGACCCAGAAGTCTGATACATCATTTCAGAAGCGATGGACAAGGTCTGAAAAGATTGAGTCATTACAGTTGAAGAATGACAGACCTTCTGACTCGAAGTTGAGCTTACTGAGTGAATGAAATTCGATAACTGATACATTACTCCATATATGATCACTGACGGTGAGAAAATGGAATCTAGGATCGATGATGCAAGAATCCTCATAACAGATAAGAAAATCTCTTCAATCAAAGATATCCTACCAATCCTAGAGCAGCTTGCAGGAACAGGAAAAAGGGATTTGGTGATCATTGCTGAAGACATAGAATGAGACGCGCTTGCGTGAATCATCCTGAACAAATTGAAATGAGTTCTGAATATCCTTTGAATCAAAGCTCCTTGATTCTGAGACAGGAAAAAAGAAATGCTGAAGGACTTGGCAGTTCTTACCTGAGCGACAGTGATAACCGATGAGCTCGGATATAAGCTAGAACATGCTTCACTGGAGCACCTATGAAGCGCTAAGGCTGTCGTATCGACAAAAGAGAACACAACAATCATATCCTGAAATTGAGACAAGGAACTCATCAGAAGAAGGGTTGGCGAAATTAAGGCGCAAGTTGAAAACACAAAATCAGATTACGACAAAGAGAAGCACCTTGAAAGGCTTGCAAAGTTAGCATGATGAATTGCAGTGATTAAGGTCGGTGCAGCTTCTGAAATTGAAATGAAAGAGAAGAAATTGAGAATTGAAGATGCTCTCAATGCGACAAAGGCAGCAGTCGATGAATGAATAGTGGCATGAGGTTGAGTTGCGCTTCTTAAGGCTGCAAAGATACTCGATGGTTACTCGGAGCTGAGCAGAGATCAGACTATCGGATTACAGATAGTTGCAAGAGCACTGGCATATCCAGTAAAACAGATCGCAGAAAATGCCTGAAAAGAATGAGCTATAGTAGTCGAAGAAATTCGCAAAAGCAATGATGTCAATTACTGATATGATGCATGAAGCGATAACTTTACAGATATGATAAAAGCCTGAATCGTAGACCCTAAGAAAGTTACTAGAAGTGCCATGGAAAATGCGATATCTATAGCCTGAATGTTCCTGACTACAGAAGCTGTCATATCAGAAATCCCGGCAGAAAAATCTGCGCCGGCAATGCCAGACATGGGATGAATGTGATGAATGTGATGAATGTGATGAATGTATTAGGCATTTATAAAGATAAAAAAACAATCCCTCAGCTGAGGGATTGTTTTTTTATTGTGCCAATGTGTATAATGTTCAGGCTCATCAGCCTACTCAACCAGTTCATGCAGCAACGTTGATATTTCAAAATGGGAAAGTAGAACTGCTATAATAGATTGCAACTCTTCATCCTCATCAGTTTCATCAGCTGCCAGAACCGCAGATTCATCATTTAGCGGAAATGTTTCAGTTTCAAGAAAAACCTCATGCAATTATCCAAACGCTTCATCCTGCTCAACCGCCTCAATCCCATCCGGCTTTTCATCAATCAGTAATTATCGATCAATTCAATATCAAGTTTCAGCTTATCGTTAATTTGATTGCTCATCATCCTGCACCTCAGCCTCAACCACTTCCTCAACCTCAAGCTGATCATAGTTCAACAGGACTGGTGTTGCTGTCATTTGTCGATCATCAGTTCGCTCATGTATGAGGTGTTCATCCTGCTCATCCATGTCAACCGCCTCATCCATAGATTCAGCTAACCTTTCAGCCTCAAGGTCATGCTCAGGTTCAGGAACTGTTATACCCCATTTTGCTTACATCGATCTTTCATCCAGTATCAATTGTAAGATTAGCTAAAGATAGGTCCATATAATATTTTTTTACATTTGCATTCTGGTGTGTTGTGAGATTTCATCAGCTTTCTATTATCAAGCTTGCAGATGGCGAAATGGAATATGTCAATGGAAGATATAAGGGAGAAGCTAGGGTCATATTTGTAAGATTCGGCAATTCTAGATTTCAATACAGATCAAGAGATGAATTTGCAGGAATGCTTAAGCTTGTTCATCTGATACTCAAACTTCACGATAGGGTAGAATATATCCTGGTTCATCATCATATATATAAGTTCCTTACAGTTGTGGGTACCTTTATTTGTGTGTTTGTTCCAACTAGAGAGGAGGAATTTCAGATTATATGAAGATCACCGTCTGTATCGGTATTACTTTTGAGATAAAGGGTACCTGCTCAGCCTGGCATGACTCATGTTCATCAGTAGGTCTGGAAGTTTGATGTTAAAAATGTTTTTGAGTCATATCGTACTGCAATCCTTCATCAAGCTCATCCTCATCATACTCAACCAGACGAATCATATCAGTTTGCTTTTATCATTCAAATTCACTCAAGAGTTCAGACATCAAGATTTATCGTTCATCAAGCTCATCCTCATCAATCATAACTTGCTTTTCCTCAATCTGATATGATAGATCAATTGACAGTCAATTTTCAGCTTACATTCATTTTTATGAGTCATCCTCCTCATCATCCCCAACCTCACCATCATCATCCTCAGGCAGATCATAGATCGACCGGATCAGCATAATTATCGTTTGTGGTTCATCCTCAGATTCAGGAACCTCAGCTACCTCAGTTTCATCCATGTCATCCACCTCAGGCATTAGCCTCAAATACTGATCATCATCATGCTCATGCTCCTGTCCAGGTGCTGTTGTATCACATTTTGCTGACATCGATTTTTCATCCGGCAGCGATAGTTGCATTTCAATCTATCTTGATATTTGCAATATGCGCCATTGTTGTGCTGTTTTGGGAATGGGTGATTATTCATTTTGCTCAGATATTGAGATCTTTTGTGATGGTCAGTTTATTTGTGATGCTTCAATTCGATAGTTTCAGCGTGGTCGTACAGTTCTGTCATACCGATAAAGAAGCAAAAGTGACTCATCCTGAAAGATCTATTGTCATATTAGGTTTTGCACATGAATCAAAAATTACGTCATCACTGATTGCAGGCATGATTCATCAGCTCCAATTTGATGGAGTATTCCAATTTGCATCTGCTCAATTTCAATTCCAGATGACTGTCTTTGCTAAAACACAAATATCTCATTCTCACTTGTTGTACCCTGTATTGCATTTCCAACTGCAGGATCAGCTTCATGAATTATCAAAAACCCAAGATTGATCAGCAGCGATCGGAACTCAGAGTTTAAATGAAGCATTAATTATTCAAGGCTGCATCGCACAAGACAAAGGAGTGCTGCTTCATGATGAAAATGTGCTTCAAGTAGAGACATATCATCGGAAGATAGTATCTGCAACAGAGGGCAAGGAATTTGATTGTGAATTATCTATAAATACAATTTTTCAGCTTGATAAAGGGATATCGAAAACATCAAATCAACCTATTGATTGTATCGAGGATTCATCTTGTATTGGCGTATATGTTATTTGTGTTGCTCCAGATGAGGAAAGTATGATTCCTAACGAGTCTCATTTTCAGTAAGGAAATCTTTCCGTGTAACTCAAAGCGTGTGCCTCATCATGAAAAAAAGATGGGGAAAATACATATGATGATCTATTCTCCAGAAATCAGACTAATTGATATTTCGATTGCGTAAGATTCGTATTATATGTGTAGTATGTTTGATCTAAAGGATCTTTTCATCATCACGCTGATAATTTTGCGAATCACAGAACCTGCTTTCAGGCTTCTCACTGGTATCAAATATGAACTGATCAAGATAAAATCTTAATCGATTTTTCTGGCAGCGGAAATTTTCAGGTTTCAATTTTCATTACGGATAATCATTTGGATATGTTTGAAATATCAGCCATTCTTGTAGAATCCCTAGTCAAAGACATGTAATTATTGAATGACAAGAAGGCGATGGTGGCTAAAATCGCCAATATGACAATTACTACAATAAGCTCTACCAAAGTGAATCAAAAAAATTGATTCATGCTTTTATAAATAGATTCCGATTTAAACAATTTAAATCGGATAGCTGTTATTTTTTTATTTAACATTAAAAAATGATTATTAATTAAAAACTTTCTGATTATAGATTATTGCTTTAAAAAAGTAAAGTTTTTTTAAAGTTATTTTAAAAAAACTCCGTTTTAACGGAGTTTTTTTATGAAATCAAGAAATTAAAATCTGGTTTGAGTTTTTCTTCGTTCGTCTCCTGACAATCTGTTGTGAATTTTTTGAATATTTTTGCCACAAGTCATCAGCTTGGGGAATTCTCATATGAGAAATCATCACTCCAGTTAAGTACGATCATGGCAAGTCATCTTCATCTGATTGATTTATTCGAGAGCGGATCAAGTGTCATGGCTTCCCTATTGATTTTCGCTTTTCAGATAAGATCTTCTGCGGATGTTTTCTTTATTCATGTTCAGGTATCCTCTACAGAAATCTCGATATCATCATTCTTATATATCGTAATCGCTATTTTCACAGGTTTGCCAGGAGAAGAGCCATGTTCTATGGCATTGTTGATGAGCTCATCAGCCATGAGCTGAATCCTGTGCCGCCATTTTGAAGAGAATTTGGTATCGCGGGAAATCAATGATCCGATAAAATCTCTGAGCATGGAAGAAAAAGCCATACTAGCTGGGATACTGATTTTCATCGTCTTACTGTTTTCATTTAAAAGGATCTCACTTGAAGCCTTTTCCTCAGTCATAAAACAACTAGAATAAAAATATTAAGAGTATATTATCATAAATAGGAAAATAAAACAAATTATTTTGCTTATTCTCTTCATTCGACTTCCCTATTCAGTCTCTTGAAGAATTCTTCCATGTATTCATGCCTAGAAAAAGCAATTTTCTTCGCCTCATGCGTAAACAGCTTGTCCTTTATCTTTGAAGAACTGATGACATATTCCCTGTAGGCAGTATCCTCTATCGTATATTCCGCATCAGGACTCAGGTCGGGGTTCGGATTATGAAGCTTAGCGTGGTGCTCTCCGGCAAATAGGAACGCCCTTCCGACTCATACCGCTCAGATTCAATCAAGCTTATCGGCATCAAAGAGGATTTTAGCCTCTAAAGAGCTTGGAGTATTTCATTTTCTGGATCTATGGGTTCAGATTGCATGTACTACTTTGTCAACGAAAGCAGCAGGATAGCCATTTGACAATAGATATTCTTTTGAGAGTATGGCTCATTTTTCTGCATGGCATACTTTTCAGGCCGACATATCCTGCTCATGTCTGGCCATATCATGAAGCAATGCTGCTGTGCGCACGACATCCATATCGGCTCATTCTATGAGTCAGATGTGCACAGCTAAATTATAGACTCTGAGAGTATGATCCCAGTCATGGCTTCATTTGGAGACTCTGAAGAATTGTTCTGCATCAGTCTTGATCTTTTCTATATCTATCATTTAATTCAATATATTATTTTTAAAAGACTCCATTTCTCAATTGTAATGTGCGCTTAATGCATCTAACGCAAATTCTTTCAATGCAAATTTAGGGCTTGAGACAATATCCATGAGTCAATTCCAGTCAACCTCAATAACCTTGATTTTTTCTCATCAGTCTAGTTTCTGTTTTTGAACTTTTCGGCAATTCCTAGCAATGAAAAAAAATTTGTCATAGCTTATTTTCGAAGAATTATTATAGACCTTGTACAATTCAAGATTTTCCGTCTCTAATCATGTTTCCTCTAATAGCTCTCTTCTTGCCAGATCATAAGGATCTTCTCAAGTCTCTGCACATCATCACGGGAAAGTGTAAAATGGCTCTCTCCCAGGTTGTTCCTGTTCCAGAACAAATATATTTCAATTTTCCGATAATGCAATGACATCGGCTGTATCATTTCTTTTCAGTCATTCGAAAATCTTTATGCTTCAATCATATAATTCCTGTTCCCATTGGTAGGAGTCGAATATGATTCAATCAAAGACTTTTATGGCATTTTTAGGTATCTTCATATTTAAATTATTTTATAGCCTCCCAATCCTCAATCGGTCAGTCTACGAGATAAAAAAAAGCGTTTGGCTTTGGAGAAAATAACGATAATTCATTGAATTTCAATATATTCCTCTTCTCCAATTTTCTCATCAGATGGGAATACTCAAAATTCAATTGCCCGCTATTGAGGGGTAATATGCAGGTTCAGCTGCTATATGAGATTTTTGATTTATCAAATGAGTATCATCTTACTATCGATTCATCATAAATTCTAGACAAATAAGCATCAATCGCAAAAATAGGGTCTTTGTGATCCTTAAACCGAGTGAGTTGGGGATGGTTCTTGTATCAGTCCGTTTTATTAGAAAGAACAGCTTTTGCCAGCAATCATTCCCTCCAGCAGGCGACGAGTCAGATACTATCGAGGTATCTTGGGTGTAGTGACCATAATCTCATTTTTTTAATTTACAATTGATAATTATAAATTTGAAGTATTATATAGAAAATAATTATAAATAAAAATGTTTAATAAAGGTATTTTAGACGATTTCATCAAAAAGGATTCCGAGCTTCCGAAGGCGATTATAATCTATTGACCTACGGCATGCTGAAAAACATCAATGAGCATAGATGTGGCCAAATATCTCGATTCGGAAGTAATAAGTGCTGATTCGAGGCAGATCTACAGGAAACTCAATATAGGAACTTGAAAGATCAAAGAAGAAGAAAAGATGGGAATCCCCCATCATATGATCGATATCCTTGATATAGATAAAGACTATTCAGTATCTGCATATAAAAATGAGGTTGGGGGTATTATTTCGAAACTTCATGCATCCGGAAGAATTCCAGTCATCTGCTGATGAACAGGATTGTATCTTGATGCTATAGCATTCAATTTTGAAATCCCTGAAATCAAAGCTGATTGGGATTATAGAGACGAGCTTGAGAAGATCAGGCTAGAAAAATGAAATGAGCATCTATGGAAAATGCTCGAGGAGGCAGATAGCGATTATGCTCACGAAATTGAAATCAATAATTTCAGATATGTGATGAGATGACTTGAAGTGCTCAGGCAGACTTGAGTCTCAAAAAAAGAACTCAAAAAAAAGCTTCCTCCAATTTATGACATCCTTTTCATGACACCCTATGATTGAGATAGGGCAAGACTCTATTCTAGGATAAATGATCGAATCGATGAGATGTTTAAAGATGGGCTTGTAGAGGAGACAAAAGAAATATTAGAGAGCGGCTTCTCAAAAACTGATTTCGGACTGAATACGATCTGATACAAGGAAGTAATTAGCTATCTCGAATGAGAAATTTCACTTGATGAGTGTATGAATCTTGTAAAGCAACATAATAGGAACTATGCAAAAAGACAACTTACCTGGTTCAGAAGGTATGAAAACTGAAATTCACTTAATAATCACCTTATGATGCAATAAGCTTCACATATAGATTTTTGAAATCCGGGGACAAAAGAGTACAATTGTGAGTCAGCTAGCAAGTACTCTTTTTTACTTTACTAACTTTGCAAATATGGACAATGCAAAAGTAAGCATCCGCAGGATTGGGGACAAAAAGTGATTGGAAATCCAAAAAATATTCCGTAATAAAAAGCTATTCGAGGATTTCATAGAAAATAATCCGTACTTTGCTGATTTGAAAAATGTATATATTTGAGAAATTGAATGGCCAGAATGAACTAAAAACATCGATCAGAAGACAGAAAGCAGATTAATTCAATAGATAGGAAGGGCAAGTATTAATAATAAATATCATGATATCAAAGCTAAAATCTTTTCATGTGAAAAGTACAAACAAGAGCATAAAGAACTTCGTCATACAACATGTAGAAAACATAAATGTAGATACTGCAAACAAAGCCGTAAATATCATGTTGGATAAAAAATACTCCTTTAATGCGCTCAGATCGACAAATCTGATGTGAGCATTCGTAGAGCACATCAAAAGCGTCTACTGAAAGGATTATGATGTAAGATTTTATACTGTTGTGACAAGAAAGTGAGCAAACAGAGAAATGCAGATTCCTAAAAACATACATTTCTTCTAAAAAGAATTAAGCCACTTTCTTATAAAAATAGCAGCGTTCATTACCGTTGTAGAGTTTTCTTTTTTTCCATTCTGACATCTTGAGCATCTCATCAAAATCCTCATACGATGTTATAACACCCCCGTTCAAACCTGAATTCAACCTGAAGATTCAAGCTATGATCTTGTAGATATCGGCAGTATTGCTCTTATTCAAGCGAAGACCGTATGGCGGATTTGAAATCACTGTTCAGGCTAAATCAAGTTTCTTTTCGTATTCAGAAGCATCTTTGACTGTGAAATTTATAGTATCGAGAACTTTGGCGTTTTCGGCATTTGCCTTTGCCATCCTAATATTGTACTCTTCCAAATCGCTTCAGTAAATCTCATATTTTTTGTCGGCGAATGATTTTTGCTTTGCTTCTTCTCTTGCTTCTATAAGATATTTTTTAGGATACCAGCTGAACTGCTCGAATGAAAATCTCCTTCATAGACTGCCTGGTGCGATGTTTCTAGCAATCAGAGCGGCTTCAATAAGTATAGTTCATGATCCGCAGAAGAAATCGTAGAGTGGTTTTTTATATGACCATCCTGACAATAATACAAGAGCTGCAGCAAGAGATTCTTTGATAGGCGCCTCATGCTCAGAAGTCCTGTAGCCTCGCTTATGTAGCGCATCTCAAGAAGTATTGAGAAGAACCCTGCACTCATCATCTTGTATGAATACCAGTATCTCTACGGGAGTGACTTTCGGATCTTCTAATAGAATATCAGTTTTGTTTCAGAGAACATTTGTGACAATTGCCTTCTTTACTGTTTTCTGGATTGCAGGAAGGCTCGTAAGTTGTGATTTGATAGAGACAGCATTTACTATAACGGGAGCTCATCAGTCTACATATTCCCTCCAATCTATATCATCGACGATATCGAATAGCGTATCGAAATCATAAATTTGCTTTTTAGCGAGTTCAAGGTAGACTTTGTTACCCACTCTCGACCAGAGATTGACGCGTGCAATTCAAGCGTCATCGGTCTCAAGGCAGACAAGCCTATCTTTGACCTCAGAAATCCTATACCCTAGCCTTTCTACTTCATTTTTTATCAGTGATTCTACTCAGGCGATGCACGTAATTACTAAATTCATAATATTGTTTCTTTAAAATACGTATTAGGTATAAAGAGAAATGCTAAAATTGCAAAACTTTTCTTTGCTTATAAGGAAAAATGTAATAATATAACCGAAATCTTAAATCAATATGGCCCAACAAAAAATCAAGAAATCTGACATAAAACCCGAATTTTACGCAACAAAGCTCTACTTAGCCAAACTCTCTGAAAAATACAAGCATAGAGGGTATGAGAAGATGTTTCTCGAAAATGATTATAATTACCTCAATGAGAACAAGGAGATAATAAGGAATCTTAATGCCCAGAATGATATCTTGGATGAGCTCATTTATAAGATGACAAAGAGTGTGCAGCATCTGTCGAAACTTACTAATCTTGAACCCAAAATCAAGAAGATATTGGTTGAAGACAATGTCTTATTGTTTGCCAAATTCATGGAATTCGTAGAAACCAATATCAAAAATGAAGATTTTGCCATTGAATCGATCGATAGATTCAGGAAAATAGAGAAGAAAATAGATATCAAGACAAAAGCGCTAAGCAAGTACTGATTCGATGTAGAGCTGGATTGAGCATTCGATAGTATTCTAGAGAGGAAACACAAGGAGGTTTCTGTTTATATTTTTGATATGAACAACCTCAAGACGATTAATGAGAGCTATTGACACCAGACCTGATCAGAATCGATATTCAAATTTTGAATCATCATCAAAGAGGTTTTGTCTGAACTCTGATATAAATACATATTGTCTAATTATTACTGATGAGACGAGTGGTTCTTGGCGATTTTGGATGTGTCGATGAAAGATTCTGTGAATCTGATGAAAAAGTTATTCCAGAAACTGAATATCTGACCTTATAGGATCAGGGATTTTGACATTAATCTTAGTGCATGCGGATGACTTGCGCATTTCCATCCTACAAAAACAACAAAATTTGAAAAATATAATGCTAAGATGCTTCTGCAAATTGCTGATACGCTAGTTCTTCAGGCCAAAATCCAAAAGAATAGGAATAAGTACTGAAATGCATACAAGGCTCTTAATGTGACACATATAAAAGATGAGGAAATGAAGAGCTTCTTGACTTCGATAAATACGATGCCGAAAAAGCTCCATAAAAGCACTCTCGATAAGAAGAGGCTTGTTGAGCTTTTTGAAATCAGGAAGAAGCAAAACGAGAAAATCATGAGAGCTCGTACTCTCTGAGTAAAGAAAATCCTCAAAAATAACATTGAGCTCATCAATGAAATAATCTGATACAAAATCCTTGAATCAATTTCAAAGATGATGTCTGAAAACAAGAAAAGAACAAGAGATGCAATGCCGGAAATCACTAGGAAGCTTACTCACATTGTTGCATGAGAAGTTGAAAAGATGGCAAATCAGAGTTATTTTACTGTGGACTGAAAAGACATTATGGCTGACAAGATAATGCTATCTAGCGAATATCAGAAATTTACAAAAAGGATAATAGATGATCTTTGGTCTGATAATATGTTTAAAAACGAGATAGTCGATAAAAGAGTGATATGAGAGAAGAGACCATAAGAACAAAATGAGCTAAGCGAGAAAAGATATCGAAAAAGCTCAAAAAAAAGCAGATTAAACATTCATATTGAAATCTGTGAGATAAAAACCTGCGCAAACAGCAAGACTGACTTTCCAGAACTATAAAGAAGATGATATCGAAAAAGACTAAACTCAAAAAATAAGCCGTCTAGAATAAATTGACAAAAGCCTTTAAATTATATACAATTAGGAAATATTAAGAACAGATATGGCTATGAGCGACAAAGAAATAAATGAGCTTAAGAAAAACGTAGTGCTCTCATCACTGCTTGAGCTTAAGTGACATTGGCTTCTCGCTGAATCACTCTACGATCAGATTCAAACCGAGTGAGCGAATCCTGAACTCATAGATTCTATAATCGAAATGTTTGAAATAGCGGTAGATGCTGTCAAAGACGAGTGAAATAGGGATAAGATAAGGCTTACATTGGATAATCTTGCTTCTATAATGGAAAAAGAAAGGAGTGAAAGGAAACAAGAAGAAATAGAAGCGATCGCAATACTTGAGAGTTATTAACATTAATTAAAAAATTATGCCAGATATACAGCTAAATGAAATTGATTCTTGACCAAGTTTGTCAGAAAAGCTTCTTGCGACCCAAGATTTCATCAAAAATAATCCGAAAGCCGTATGAAGCAAGCTTAATAAAATGGAGTTTAAGCAAGATTCTGCTTCTAAAGAATAATTTAATAGGAAGTACTGATTATTCAAGAGCAATAACATTAATAGCTCCCGATTTCGGGAGCTATTAATGTTGCGGAATTCTTTTGCATAAGACTTGAATAACTACAGATTACGGCTATAATATAGGGAAATTAACTTATCTGAGATGCAGAGCGAACAGCAAAATAAAGTAGAGCTTATAGTAGATTGAGAGAATGCACTCAAGGTGATTTTGAAGTCCATCGAAGAATCACAACATACTATTAAAATAAGGATGTACATGTGGAGGGATGATGAATCCTGAAGAAAGATACTAAATGCCTTGAGCCAAAAAATCATAGATAAACCTGATATAAGGATATTCATTGAAAAAGATGCTTTCTGAACAAAAGTATATAATCTTCAGAAATACATCAGCATGTGAAGGATGTGATGAGATATTTTCAGTTCAAAGATTTGACTGGATTTCATCGAAAATCAGAAAAATGTCGATTTCAAGAACATATGAACCGGATCTCTTCTAATGTTTAAGTACAATAAGGAAAACAATCATTCTAAAATGTATCTGTTCGATGAGGATACCAGCTTTTCGAAAATATTGATATGAGGAATGAACATCTCTGACGAATACCTAACTGCACAAAATGCATCAGAGCCGAATAAATGAGGCTGGCATGATTACATGGTCATGATAAGATGAGAGATATCAAAAGCAATATATTCATATGAATTCAAGAAGAAAAAAAGGTTTTTCAAAAGAAAGATACATGAATGAATGAGTATTATAATGAGCCTGAAAAGCAATCAGCTTATCAGGAAGGAATTAATCAGAGAAATATATAGGGCGAAGAAGAATATAATCATTGAACACTGATATCTTACGGATGGTGCAATTATAAGAAAACTGAAAAGCATCAGTCAGAAATGAATCAAGGTGCAGATAATTATTCCGGATGATTCTGATTGAGTATATCATGCGAATATGCATAGCATATACAAACTGCTGAAACCTTCGCTCATCAATAAACGAGAACAGAATTTAGAGGTCTATCTTTATAGATGAATGATCCATGCAAAAGTCATACTGATAGATGAATTCACTTCCATCATAGGCTCTGCAAATCTTACGAAAGGAAGCTTTGAGCTTCTTCATGAGACTAATGCTGTCTTCAGACAAAAGAATTGAATAACAAAAGACTTGCTGAACCAACTTAAGAAAGATATGAAATCAAGCACAAGAATCACTCTTAAAACTATACCAAAATACAATAGGTGGTTTGCGTGGCTGCAGAAATTATTCATCTAACAGGGAATAGTAATCAAATAAATCATATAAATAAGAAGCATGAGACTGCTAAAGCAAAAAACGGACTTTCAATTTAAGTCTGTTTTTTGCTTTAGACAAGGAAATATGTTAAAATTAAAGAAAAAAAAATAACTTTTAGTAAATGGCAGAAACACTAAATACAAATACAGATAATTTAACCATCCAAGATCAATCAATTTTAGAGCTTGAGAAATTATTAAGTTCCACTCAGATTACAATAGAAGAAGGGGTAGGCATTCAAAAAAAACATTCTCATGAAAAACAAAATCATCTTGAGTATTCAAGACAACAAATTGATCCGAGACTTTCTGAAAAGCAATTAAATGATTTTAAATCTTGAAATCTTGATATTTCTCATTTTTCAGCAAGCTCTTTAAAGATTCTAATTGCCAATAATTTTAAGTGAAAAGATAAAGACTTACTGAATACAATCAAAAAATGGAGCCTAGATTCTAAAATATGAAGTCATCTATTGGATATAGGAGATAAAACAAATGATCCTTTGTTGAAAAAACTTTCAGCGAAATATATATCTCTTCAAATTCAAATAAAAGCAAGGAAAATAACTATTTCTTGAAAAGAATATTTTGCAGTTGCAAAAAAACATTATTTTTGAAATGAAAAAAGATTATTTGAAACAAAATTATGAAGTGATTTTATTAGTTATTCAGATAAAGTCTTGAAAGCTAAGATAATTGAGGAATTCAAACAAATAGAGGCAAAAATCCAGAAAGAATTGAAACAACTTGAACAATCTTCAAAATGGGAAATTTGATTATTAAGGCAAAAACATTTTAAGAATACGATGGTCATTCATGAACCAACTGCTGATATAATGAAGATTCAGAGAAGAACTCTAAAACAGAAATATGATATTGAGAAAACTTTTGCAAAGGAATATATTAAAACAACGATCCTTCTATCAGATGATCCAAAAACATTAAAAATTGAAAAACAAGCATACTGGAACATTGATTTTAGAAACTGGAATTGATCCAAATCAAATCCGAATGCCGATGATATGCTAAGGGATAGTTTTTCAGAACAATTTCAAGATAATATAGGGAAAATGTGGGGAGACTTTCAAAAAGATCCACTTGTTTGAATATTTGATGTAGCTAAAATAATTTGAGCTTGAGCAGTTGCTTGAGCAACAACAGTTTTGACTTGATGAAATCCTATAGCATGATGAGTGGCTTTTACCGCTTCAGATAATGCAATATGATATGTTTGACATTGAGTTATATGAGCTAATAGATGAGAGGGGTTTATAGAATCGTGAAATAAGGCTATCTGACTCTATGAACTTGATGAAAATGGTGAGATAATAAGAAAGAATTGAGAACCTGCATTCAAGAAATGAGGAATAATCGCTGTAGAAAAATTTTGAGAAGTTGCAATGTGAATAATTCTTATGTGACCTATTTCAAAAATCTGATGATCTGTAGCTGAAGGCTTTGCAAGGAGATGATATAACAGTGTCATCTCATGATCTATCGGACTCTGAACTGAAGCTCTAACTTTCAATTCTTTGAACGTGCCATTTAATTCAGCTATGTCTTGAGTTTCAACAGTTGTGGATACGTGAAGTCAGGAAAAATGAAATCAAGCATTTGAATCATCAATCAGACAATCAATTTCTCCGATAAATTTTTTGAGTTCATATATTCACAATGTTGCATTTATAGGTGCTTTAAGAGCTTGAAATAAGTTGGGATGAGAACGTATTTGAAAAAAAATGCAATCAATGGCAATTGAATCAAGATATAACTTATTAACAAAAAATTATAAAAGCTCACTGCAAGATTTGAACATTGAAATGAATGCATTGTGATTTTGAGTGGTTAAGGATTGAACTTGATATAAATTGGTTAATTGAGAATGAAAAACATTGGATAAAATTCCTGAAAGCCTAGAGAAGAAAAACTGAGAACTTTTGAAATTACAACATGAAATATCAAAGATATCTTGAGAAGATAAACAAGCTAGTGAAGATATTTACGTAAGAAGCGAGAATGAATCAAAAAGAATTGAAAGTGAACTTAAAACAGGTAAATACCCTCTTAATACAGAGATACTTGAAGAATGAAAAAGAATATTGAAAAGCATTAATACAGAATCACTGAATATTAGTGAATTATCAGAATTGAAAATGGTATTGTTTTGATTAATGCCCTCTATTTGAGCTACACATTATCCAAAAGTAGTTAAACTTATTGCTAAGAACAAGGACATATTTTGAGATAGATTAATAATTATCAATAACTGACATGGAAATGAAATCATTAATATAAAAGCGGCTCAAAAAGTGATATCAGAAAATCCTTATGTATTTCCCAATGAAGCGGTTCTTGATACAAAAAACTGGATAATGAATAATTCTAGAGATATATTTCCAAAATGATTAGATGATCTTATAGGAAACAAAAGGTATTGATTATTATCCTGATTTCCAAAAGATTCGGTGGACAAATATGTGGAGTGGCATACATTAAGGAAAAAATACACCAAAGAGTTTGATTATATTTCCGATAACATAATCAATAAGCATTTAACAATTGAAAACAAAAGAATAGAAATCAAAGCATTGCTAGAATGAAAATATTCTTATATTGAAGACAGATTTAAGCAGTTGTTACTTGAATATGACCTTGAGGTGTTGGGTGCTGTAATATTTGGCGAAGCAGATGCACTATATATGAAAAATATGAAGATGTTTGAAAGGAATCTTATTTCTGATATATATCAATCTAATAATAATCTATTTCTATCTAATCTAATAGAAAAATACCAGCAAAATAAACCTAGAGTATTTACAAATGAATGAGGTGGTGCGAATATTGATTTACTAAACTTTGGTGCAGGCAGGCTTATTGCAGAATAAAGATTGCTTTCAATTGTCGATTTCCCCCTTTGACTGAAAAATTATTAATTGTCATGAAAAGTGTAAACCAAGTTTGTCATGTAAAAAAATGTTGCGGAGGTCGGAATCGGACCGATGATCCTCGAGTCTATGTGCCGGCAAGACCACATTTGCA
>AMFJ01002878.1_pt1 | contig 34613 bp, 26 predicted proteins | sample 427208 | NCBI WGS metagenome assembly AMFJ01 (sample SAMN02954298, study PRJNA114691) | groundwater metagenome | biome: aquatic; feature: subsurface aquifer; material: sediment; isolation source: subsurface aquifer sediment | place: USA: Rifle, CO | collected 2008-08 | reverse complement strand
GCCGTTTTTTGAGGGTATGATTTTTGTTAGCTGTGAGCTGAAAGTTATAAGCTACTGTTCACCGCTTGCCGAGCAAACTGGGCTCGTTGCATGATTTCGCGGTTTACAATGTTGGCGTCGCGACCATATTTGAGACGAGAAAGTTCTTTGAGATAGTTTGCGGTCTGCTGATCACCCTTAGTTGGAACATTGGTTTCAATACTGAATGGTTTTGAAAGTTCTCCATTAATGAGCACTCTTGCAAATCCTCTGTGGTTGTCCACGCTCACCAAATCGTTGGCTGTGAAAATTGGTGCCAATTGTTTTTCCAAGAATTCAGCATCTTCAGGGCCCACACGAAGAATCATCATTGAGCCAACATTTCCAAACACAGCCTTGGAGATGTCCTCACTCAATTGCCCAATGAATTGATGCGCGATGTTCAAGCACAAGCGATATTTTCGAGCCTCCGAAAGAATCTGTGAAATTGAATTCGTTGTCACATTTTGAAATTCATCCAGATACAAATAGAAATCCCTTCTTTCATCCTCTGGCATGTCCCCGCGACCAAGTGCAGCCATCAAAATTTTTCCCACAATCACCATTCCAAGCAGATGGGCATTTATTTCTCCAATTTTTCCTTTTGAAAGTTTCACAAGCAAAATCTTCCCACTGTCCATGATCTCGCGAAAATTGATTGTGCTTTTCTGTTGCGCAATGATCGGACGCATCATGTCATTGGAGATGAAAGTTGTGAGTTTTGAAGTGATATATGGAACCATGTTGGCCAAAGCTGCTTCCCCGCCAGCCTTCTCCGCTTCCTTGGTCCAGAAATCCATCACCACAGGGTTTTTGCATTTTGAAAGTTTCATTTTGCGGAAATCTTCATCTGCCAAAACTTTTGAAATTTCCATCAAGGTGCTTCCCGATTCAGGGTCTTCCATGATTAGAAGCATTGCATTTCGAACATATTGTTCAAACATCGGACCACCCGTGGCTTTCAAATCATACAACTGATCAAAAATTCCAATCATTTCATTGATGACAAAAGTTTTTTGCTCAGGATGATCCTGATCATATTCAAGCATGTTGAGTCCGAAAGGTCTTTCCATGTCAGATGGATCAAAAACAATAACATCCTCGGCTCGCTCCTTTGGAATTGAAGTCAAGATATCCTCGATTGCATCTCCATGAGGATCAATAAAACAGAAACCCTTGCCAGCGCGAGCATCTTGTTTGGCAAGTTCCTGAAGAACCACTGTTTTTCCAGTTCCAGTTTGACCAATCGCATAGAAATGTCTTCGACGATCGCTGTCAGTCATTCTAATTTGAGTCTTTAGGCCCCTGTAATTGTTCGTGCCCAGGATCAACCCTTCCTTTGGAATGTTGAGTGGGGGTGGAGCGGCTCCAGATTTTTGCCATTTTATTTTTGGAGTTTCAGTGGTGGAAATTGGAAAGTGGAAAATGCTGGAAATTTCTTCAGTCGACAAAATCACAGAGTGCTCATCATCAAAATTGCGAAAGATGTAATCAAAAGCAATCTTCTTGGATTTCATTCTTTTTTGAACCACAAAATGATTCACATCATGATTTTCAAATTGCGCAAAAGCATTTTCCATGTGCGCCAACATTTCATCAGCCCTCTGTTGAGTCATCGCGCTTGCAACCAAACGAACATTAGCCTTGAAACCAGCTTTGCTGGACTTTGTTTCAATTTTCTTGATCAATTCCTGTTCTTCAGGTGTGAGTTGAACTGTTTCCTTGCTCATAATTTCCTCACTTGGCTTGTTTTGAATAACTTGAACCATACCTTTGCCCAGATCCATTGCAAAAGAACTTGAATGCGCGTCTTTGAGTTGTTTTCCTTGTTGCATCTTGTGCGCAATTTCTTTTCCGTGTTTTCGCCAAGCTTTTCCCGCTGGTCGAAGAATGATCTGAATTGCAGCGCCTTCACCCTCAGTTTGGAGTTTGCTGAATGCATTTGAAATTTCATTCAGGGGATCCACATCAATATTTTCATATGTCAAAACTGGAAGCGCATAGGTTTTCTTGAGTCCCAAGGATGCCGCTGAAGTGAAACTTCCTGGCGAAAAAATCGTATAGTCAGGAATTTTTTCAATTGAAGCATTTGGAAAATATGAATGAACTTGCTTTTCAATGCTTTCACGAAACTTTTTTGGAATTGCCAAATAGAAAGAGATCTCTTCGGCCCCGCAAGGGTTGGCAATCTCAAGAGCGATATATGGCTCACTGTATAAAAAATGTCCAAACAATGATTTCTCCTCCTTAATGTTTGAAAGAGTGGTCAAAAGTTGCTCCATGGCTCCAATCTCCTCTTTCCACTCCTCCATGGTTGCAGTTTTCTCCCCTCTTTCCTTGAAAACCTTCATGACCCTGACAATTTCCAAGTCCATGTTCATGCTTCGATTTATTTGAGAGCGATAAGTCAGAAAACTGCGCGCAATCAAGAAGATTCCACTGGAAAAAACAATTCCCGAGAGAACCCAAGTAAGAAAAAAAAGAATACTGTTTACATCCATAATGTCTATTTTTTATTTTTGTTTTAACATTGCGAGCCTTTGAACTTTGCGACTTTTAATTTTTATTTTAAATTTCCTTTATCATTCCACTTTTGAGCAGCGCGTCATGAAGTTCGTCTGCAAGCATCTTATCATGGAAAGTATCCAAAATATAGTTATCCTGCATATGCTGAGCAACCTTCACTGCATGCACCACACCTTTTTGTGAGGCAATTTCAATCAAGTGATTGATTTGGGACTCAGCATCAATAATTTGAGCTCCGGTTTTCGCATCATCGGTGACAGACAATGGATCAACTTGATCATCACTTTGAGATTGAACCTTGGACAAAATTTTTCCATAAGCATCGTCTTTTTCAGCTGAGATTATTTCCTGAGGTTTTTCTTTTTCAAGTTCAAAAATAGGTCCACGCTCAACATGTCCGGAAGTCTCGCCTCTTTTCATTTTTCCCTCCATGTCCAAATCACCATCTTCAATTGGTTCCAAATTGCTTTTAATCATAAGCAGTGATGCTAATCCGCAAATAAACACCAATCCGCAAATCGCGAATAAAATTCATTTACACACATTAGCAATTCATTTATTAGTATTTATTGATATATTAGCAAAAATCTATGCCTTGGACTGCATCATTTCAACCCGAAAATCTTCCACTATTTGTTGAACCATTTCGTCATAGTTTTGAATTTTTTCCTTGAAAAATGCTTCGATTTTTTCAGGTTCAACCTCGCCTTGAGAAATTTTTTCATATTCTTCCCTGCCATTTTCACCAAGCTTCTCCATTGTCTCAAGGAAAATTCTTTTCAGCAAGACCTCTGTCATTCTGATGAGGATTTCGTTTTGTTGGTCCTTGGAAAAATTGTCCATTCCCAAATCTGTGATGAGTTGCGACAATGCCCTTGATTGCACATCGTCATTTGTGATGTCAGCCATATTTCCTTGCCCCGTTAAATTGTGGTAGTCCACAGTTTTAAACCAGGGTTGTATTATTTTTATTACATTCTCCAATTGTTATTCATTTTTAATTCCAAGACTTTTTTCTAATGACATTCTTGAGATCCTAAAAGTCCATTGCTCGAGGGTTTCGCCATCTCCAGCTGTCACACCATGCCGACCAATACCCACAATACCCTTATTAAGATCACCTTTATCATATAACTTAAAGTATCCCTTCAGTGCTTCAACTACCTTAGGATTATCATGAGCATAAACACTTTCCAATTTGCGACCCTTTATTTCATCCCAAATTTCAGATGATCCACCCTTCACGCCAGTTAGACCCTGACGCAATTCTTTGAGATTAGTCTTGAGCTGCTGTGAAAATCCCTCTCTCTCCATCAAATCTTTACGATAAATCTCGCGCTCTTTTTGAATTTCTTCAAGCCTTGAACGATCACTGCCAGATGAAGAGTCCCCATCATCGCGAATTCTGTCAATCTCATCGTTATATGCCTTGTTTAATCTTGCAATTTCTTCTTGATCCGCAACTATCTCTGAATCTTCACCTGACACAGGGGGCGCCTCAGAGCTTTGCCCATTTGCTGAAGATTGCGATGAAGCTGAATCAGAACTTGCTTCAACACTGGCAACCTTTGCAGTGGCTTGACTTGGAGTAGCTTCCTGGCTTGCATTATCCATATTCTCAACACCAGCAGAAGCAGAAGATGTTGACAATGCCCCATTATTTTCAAGATGAGAAATTTTTCCTCCGATATCATGAAGTTTTATCTTCAGAGGATCATGCTCATCCAAAATTAATTTTGTTCCGGCTTTAACATTAACCATGCCATCTTTGAGCATCTTGTCATATTCACCATTGCCAAGTTTTTGAATCATCTCTTCTCTTTCTTGTCCAACCAAGCTTAGTCCCTTTTTGAGATATTCTGATTCTCCAGCTTTTCTAACAATTTCCGCTTTATTGTCATGCATATAATCCAGCCACATTCGATGAGCTGCCGCGCCTGAATCTTTTATTCCATGACTCTTCAAATGATCAATAAGTGTTTTTTCAATACTACTTCCCTCCTTAATTGTCAGTGATCCAGTTTCGGTTGGCACACCATTTTTTTCAAATGAATCGACAAGCGGAGTGGCTGAATCTGGAGAGTAAACATTATTTTTATCAAACACCGTAGTAGCACGAGCTGAATCAGAAGCATACAGATTATTTTTATCAAATACCGTGGCACGAGCGGAATCTGGAGCGTAAACATTATCCTTATCAAATACCGTAGCAACACGAGCTGAGTCCGGAGGGTAGACATTATCCTTGTCAAAAGTGGTCATTTTTGCTGAATCAGCAGGATTTAGATTATTAGGATTAAATGAAACTTTAGCACCTGAAGAATTTTCCACTGCATTATTTGCAACTGCATCAATCCCTGATTTTTCGACAAATAACTTTCCGAACCATTTTCCCAGCAACTTTGTGCTGGCAACCTCCTTGCCTTCTGCAAAATCTATAGCGCCCTTAATAATAGATCCACCCAAGAATAATGCCCCGGAAAAGGCAAGAAACTTATTGACGCCACTGCGAAGATTTTTATTGTTCAGCTTGGTATCAATATTATCAATTTTTCCACCAAGAACTTCTTTTAATCGATTAAAGTCAACATTTCCATCGTCCTCTGCGATATTTTTAAACTCTTTATTTCTCGCTCTTTTATCTAAAAAACCATCCACAAATTGTGCACCCTTATCCAACTGCATGCCTCCAGCGGCCATCAGCATAAAAGCTCCCCAAGTTCTCTTGCCAAGCGCGAAAGCGGAGGCTCCAGGAATAAAAGTGGCAGCAACCAGACCTAATTTCACTGAAGTGGGCCATTTATTATAAGACTCTGCAATTTTTGATGATCCCAACCTCACAAAATCCCAAGATTTTTCAAAAAAACCTTTCTCCTCACCATTATCCTTCTTGTTTCCGGCCAAATATTCCATCTTGGCTTCTGTTCTTGCATTATAATATTCAGGTACTTCCTTCAAATTAATGAGCGAATAGATATCTTTTACTTTTGCCTCGAGAACTTTCCCAGTAAGACCACTCGCCGCCAATTTATCAACCTTATATTCCATGAACTCCTTCAGTGCCATTTCATAGGGCTTCCTTGCTGATTCGATGTTTGGATTTTCCTCATTCCCTTCAAGTGACATCTTCAATGCTTTGCGAATCCTGTTCATCCTTGTTCGATCCGCATATTCAGTTTTTGCAAATTGCTTTCTTGCAGACTTCAGATTCTCAATCAACAGCTCCTCCTGAGGATCAATTTCTTCTTTATTTTCAACTGTAATTATATTTTCTTCTGTCTTCGGCTCTTCTGAGACAGGCTCGACAAGCAAGGGCTCTGGCACATCCTCAATTGCAGAAATCGGCGATTCTGCTTCGCCAGCATCCATTTTCACTGCTTCAACAGAAGGAGGAACATCGTCCACTTCGAACATACTAGCAACAACAGCGCTGTTGGTGGGATTTTCGGGTGTCGTATTCAAGACTTCCTCATCAACAATCAAAGGATCTTTATTGAAAAGTCCTTTAGCACTGGCAAGCGCTTCTCGTCTTGCAGTTTCTCCCATTTTTAATATATCATCCTGGGCCATATCTTTTTTTACAATTTTTTTTAATTTATTTCTCAACTTTCAATCTTGTTTTCACCCTTAGCAACAAGCAATTCATTTAGAATTTTTTCAACGAAAGATTCCTTCTCATCCTCTGAGACAATTTTTTCTTGCTCAATCAATTCATCCACAAAAGCCACAACTTGACCTTCAAGAAAACTTTCTTGATATTTTTTTCTAAGTTTTTTCCAGTCATCACCACCCTCAAGAACAGTTGTCAATTTATTCATGAACTCTTGAGCCAATCCCAAGGCAATACCAAAAACTCTTTCTTTTTCACTCTTTTTATTTTCAATGCTGCCATCCTCAATAACAGCACTCTCTCCAACTTCAACTTCCTTGAGCTCCTTATCAATACTATAAGTTTTTCCATCGATAACAATCAATTTTTCTGGATTCTTAGGATCATTTATTTGAGCAACATAATCAACAAAAGATTGATAATTGTTCCAGAATTCGCTCACTTCATCCTCTCCTAGACTATCAACATGATGTCCCTCAATAACATCAGCGTAATTCAGCAATCGATGACTAATATCAAAATCTGCAATCTCAACCAATCGTTTCGTGGTATATTTTTTAAGCACTTCATCGGTAAATTCTTCAGTTGAAAGATCTGAATGTTTAACCAGTACTGCAGCTTTCCTGAATTCACCTGCTTTTTTTCTCTCCTGCGTCTTCTCATTCCAAGCCTTTTCAACTTCTCTGATACCATAGGCACAATAATTTTCAAAAAGCACAGTGTCTTCTTCGCTCAAGTCTCCCTTTTTGATGACCTGCAATTTTTTAAGAAAAGAATCAAGCGGGGCCAGAGTTGCAGTATCAGCTTCTCCTATTCTTTTAATTTCTCCTTTTGTAATATTTTCTATATGCTTTTTAAGAGATAGGATTGTTTTATCTTTTTTTTCTGAGCCAACCACAACCCCCGAAACAACTTCTGCTTTCGCAAATTTCTGTTTATTTTTGTTATATTCGACCTGAAATTTTTTGAATTTTTCAACTTGACTCCGGAAAAAATTCAAGACTTCTTCATTGTACTCTGAAATTGAAGCTTCTTCTCCATTTATCGCAACCCGACCATTAATTTCCCCAATCAACTGTTCCGCTTTCATTTTCGCTTCCAGGAAAAAACTCCTGGTCTCATCTGTCGGAAAAATAGCAGATGTGTCCTCTTTGATTGTTTCTTCAAATTCTTCACTCATCGCAGTCAATTCATCCCAAAGAGCATTCGTTTCTTCTTCCAGTTTCTCATCATCCATGGAATCTTTTTCACACATTGCTTTGATGGCTCTTTTCATATCATTGGAGCCTTCCAATGTATCAACATTTTCAATAAAAAATTTCTTGATAGAACTATCAATATTTTCTTCATTCAGGTCTTCATCTTTACCACTAGCAGCAATAAACATCACTTTCAACTTGGACAACATGCCGATATCAAACAAGCCCGTTGTTAAGTATGATCCCATTCCCCGCTTACTTTCCTTACCATCCTTCGAAACCATTATATGGACATCCTTATTCGCATCCTTGTCGAAAATTTTCGCAAATGAAGAATTGATCATTTCCATTCTCTCCTTGTCAGGCTCCATTTTTTCGTCTTCAACAACGACATCCAACTTTTTCATTGGCCCACCACTTGGCACGCTCAAATTATCACCCCTGTCTGGAGATTTTCTAATCGCTTCCATAATTCCTCTTGGAAAATTCATACTTGATAAAAATTTTATTTTTTATATACAAAAATTATATCACAAAAAACATTTTTTAGATATACAAAAAATTGTGCACAAAAAAAACGCGGCAGACAAAATTTGTCTACCGCGCGTGCATCACCTCCCTATTGTTTTTTTGCATTCTATAGCCAGTTGATTTTCCGAGATGGAATGTACACGACATTTCCATCTGCGAAATCTCCTCTGACATTATGAATCACAACCCTGGAATATCCTTCTGGAACAGCCTCGGCGGGCTTACCAGAAAGATCAGCAGCTTTAATCTTTGCACCTACTTTTATGTACCATACTTCCTTCATGTTTTCATCATAGACACCGGAGTTTTCATTTATGATGCCGAAGACCCCGCATTCTGCTTCCGACTTCAATGAATACTTGTCGAGGGTATTAACTATGGCTTGCTTATGATTCTTTGATATTCTGTCGATGCTCACATTGGCCCTTGGCACACAAATGCCAATAACAAACCTTGGAAGAGCCAAAAACAGAATAACCACCCCTAGCCATAATGCACAAGTTCTTGCTTGAGCAAGGTTTATGCCATTAGCTGTAACTGCTGCGACAATACCAGTGCCGACAATAATACCCACCAACAAACCGCTCACCGGCGCATTGGCATAAAAACCCAAAACGATGAAGATCACAACGATAAGCAATGAGAATACCACTAATAAGATATTTCTTACCATAACCTGCCTCCTCTTAACTGTTGATTGATTTATGGGTCGTAACCCTGTTTATTGTAAAGGTGCTCATTTAAAGCTTTTTTGGCTTTGCTATAGGACCATCCTATAACTGTCCATTCTAGCACAAAAAAGCATGCGTGTCAAGCTCGCCAAAAGATAAAAAAGTGTTATAATGTAAGAGGTAAAGTCTTCACTAATTTAAAATAAAAACAAAAATGAATAATAAAAAAATAATATGGGGACTCTTGCTAGCAATCTTGATAGCCGCCTTTGCCCTCAGGGTCACCAACATCGAAAACATTCCCTCTGGAATCTATCCCGACGAAGCGCAAAACGGTGTTGATGCTCAACAAGCCAACGCAACTGGCGAGTACAAACTTTTCTATGAAGGCAATTACGGTCGCGAAGGACTTTTCATTAATCTTCAAGCGCTTTCAATCAAAGCTTTCGGACCAACAGAATTTGCCCTCAAGCTCTGGTCGATCATTTTTGGCACACTAACCGTCTTGGGAGTTTTTCTTTTGACCAGAGAACTTTTCCAAAGAAATTTGGCCGGTCTCATTGGAGCATATCTCACAGCTTTTTCATATTGGTCAATCAATTTTTCCCGAATTGGCTTTCGCGCCATCATGGTTCCCTTTCTCTTGTCCTTTGCCTTCTATTTTCTTTTTAAGGGTCTTCGCACCAGAAAAATTCATGACTTTGTTTTTGCAGGACTCATCTATGGACTTGGACTTCACACCTACATCGCTTTTCGAGTTTCCCCATTGGTCCTTATCGTGATTCTTGTGTCACTAATAATAACCAGGAAACATTTCATTAAAAATTATTGGAAGCATGTGCTTGTTTTTACTTTTTCCCTTTTTATTACTGCCATGCCAATGCTTCTCGATTTTTTTGTTTTCAATCCTCATCACTATGCTTCGCGCACCAGCGCCATTTCAGTTTTCAATTCTGAAACCAATGGAGGCAAACTCATCTCAACCATAGCCAAAACTTTCAGCCTCAGCATTCAAAAATATTTCGGCATGGGCGATCTCAACATGCGCCACAACTATCCCCCATATCCAATCTTAAACCCACTGGTTGGAGCATCATTCTTGATCGGACTGATTTATATTGTCATTAATTTTTTCAAGCTTCTCTGGCTTCGAATCAGAAAAGGACAAAGGGATGAAAAATTTGATGTCTTCGTTTTCCTTTTGTCATGGTTTCTTGTTCTTCTGATCCCTGAATTCTTGGCCAACGAAGGAAATCCGCACGCTCTTCGAGCAATCGGAACACTTCCAGCCGTAATTATCATTTCAACACTTCCCTTTCTTTGGATATTCAAGAAATACAATCAGTTTGGCCATGCATACAAAACCTTCACCATTTCCCTTTTGATTGTTGTTTTCCTCTATATTGGAATCTCTGATCCAGTCAAATATTTTGTTTTCTTTGCCAAAAGTCCAAAGCAACACCAAGTCTTCAATGCAAACCTTCGCGAAATTTCAAAATACATTCGAAGCATTGATGCAAATGAAAAGAAATATGTGGTCACTGGAAGCATGGAGAGATTAACCATAAATTACCTAAACCCAACCATGCCAAACCTTTCCTATTTGTATCCTGGTCAAATCAACGACATTAAAGCAAGCGAGGGTGAAAAAATCACAATAGTTTTCACTGGTTGGGATTGGAATTCCATCAATTCACTTCGCTCAAGGATTCCAAATCTGAAATTAGAAGAACACAGAAATAAATTTGGCGATATTTTCACAACATTAACAAATTAACCCCAGTTAAATAGTGCGGATTACCGCAATTTCACGGGGCAAGCAAAAATGGAAAACTTTTTAAAAAAACATTACAAAAAAATCGTCACCGCAATCATGACATTTTTCGTGGTGGTTTCGATTCTCAATGCCAAAAATGACAGCGCGACTTTTGATGAGGTTGCGCACATTCCCGCTGGATACAGCTACATCCAAAAGGGCGACATGCGACTCAATCCTGAACACCCACCACTCCTGAAAGATTTGATCGGAATTCCTTTGGCTTTTCTTGATCTAAAATTCGACACTACCCAAAATTTCTGGACAGGCGAAGGCTTCAATAGAATTTGGGATGATGGGCAATGGTCTGCGGGAAAACATCTCCTCTATGAAGCAGGAAACGATGCTGATCAAATTCTTTTCTGGTCTCGCATGCCAATCATTCTGATTTCGGTTGCTTTGGGACTTTTTCTTTTCATGTGGGGAAAGGAAATTGCCGGAATAGCCGGTGGCCTTTTTATTCTTATTCTGTACGCGTTTGATCCAAACATTTTGGGACACAATCACTATGTCACCACAGACATCGGAATTGCAGCATTCCTCACTTTCGCTTTTTATTATTTTCTCAAATTCATCAAAGATCCAACTTGGAAAAATGCAATGATTGGAGGCCTATTTTTGGGAATTGTGAACTGCGTGAAGTTTTCATCTTTGATGGCATATCCAATTCTTGGGCTCGTGCTTCTTGTTTATCCTCTTATCAAGAAAATTTCCCATGATGAATCCGAAGATGGAAACAAACTTACCCGCACCAAAGTATTTTTTGATTATCTATTGAAAGGAATTTCAGCGCTTGCAATTTCAATGGTTGTTGTTTGGATTGTGTACGCTTTCAACACATACAACATGCCGAAAGAAATCATCGACAGACAAATTAATTTTTCTTTTCCACTCGACGACCCAAATCCACTCAGCATGACAACCAACAAGTCACTGAGCGCAATCAATTCCCTTCCAGTGCTGAAACCAATGGCTGAATATGCACTAGGAGTCGCCATGGTTTTCAAAAGAGTGGCAGGGGGAAATGGAACATATTTCATGGGAAATGTTTCTGCTGATGCTTCTCCGGCATATTTCCCTCTTGTTTTCATGCTCAAAGAAACACTTCCGTTTTTGACTCTTCTTTTGTTTTCGATAATTTTCACTCTCACGCAAATCGCAAAAACTTTGCACAAATCAAAAATGAACCAGCTTGGCAAAGTACTGCGAAAATTCTTGCAAGTAAGTGTTACCTGGTACACCCTCCTTGGCTTCATTGTTCTCTATTCTGTTCTCAGCATCACTGGAAACTTAAACATTGGCTTGAGGCATCTATTTCCAATCATTCCCCTGCTATACATCTTGGTGACCAAAAAAGTTTTTGACTTTTTGAAAGACAAGCATGTCGTAACGAAAAATCAAATCCATCTTATTTTTTCAATCCTGATTGTTTGGATTATAATCATCCCTATTTCCACCTATCCGCACTATGTTTCATATTTCAATGAAACAATTGGAGGTTCTCAAAACGGCTACAAATATGTGACGGATTCAAATACTGACTGGGGACAAGACCTCAAAAGATTGCAATCATTCCTGAATGACAATCCTCACATTGAAAAAATTCGCGTTGACTATTTCGGTGGCGGAAATCCCGAGTATTATCTTGGAGATAAATATGTTTCCTGGTGGGATTCAAAAAGACCAGTTGAAACTGGATGGTATGCAATCTCAACAAACTCATTGCAAATAAGTATACATGACAAAATCAACAAAAATTCCCAGAACAATTACGAGTGGACAAAAAACATCCCACCCATGGGAATGATTGGAAATTCAATAATGATATATCGCGTTCCAGATTCATTTGGACTCTAGAGGGATATATATCATATATAAAATGCACAAAAAAATCCCGATTTGATTCGGGATTTTTCATATCATACGCACTATTTTGATTTGCATGTTTTCTTTTGAGGCCATCCACAGCGACAGCGAGGACGAGCGAGCAGTCATAAGCAAGCTTGTTTTTGTCGCTCGTTCGGAAATGAAATTACTATTTCATTTCACTCACTCCGCTAAAAAATAGTTCCTGACTGCGAAGCGTGCAGAAAAAGGAAACAGGCAAAGCAAATCACATCCACAAGGTTAATGAAAAAACTATTCGACTTTATCTTCATTGTTGCCTTCAACATTCTCCGGGTTCAAATTTTTAAACTTATAGAAAACTTTGTTCTCATTTCGAAGATCAACATACTCAAGCTCACTTTTCTTCTCATCAGGAATTTCCTTATTGAAAATAACCAACAGAGTTTCAATGGCTAATTCCAATGGGAAATGGGTTGAAAAATACAAATCAAATCCTTTTTCAGTCTTCACTCTAATTTCACCCGCCATGCGAGAGGGTGTCAAATATTCCCCACTGATCTCGAAACCTGCCTTTGAAAGAGCATCTTTTATTTCAAGCGCATATCTTTCATATGATTGCTCCAGGATATTTTCCCCAATGGAAACACTCCTACTGCTGGTATCTGTAATCTTGAGCAGATTGTTTTGAGTCAATTCTGGAGTGCTGAAATCAGCTTCGCCATAAGCTGTTCCATTTTCATCAATCAGATAACAATTTTCACCAGCACACCAAACAAGCAATGCTCTTCGCTCATCAATTTCAATCGTGACGGAATCAGGAAATTTCTTTATCATTGTCATCTTTCGTATTCGTTTGAACTGCCCAGTCAAAACATTCTGAACTCTTTTTTGAGAAATAAACATGTAATTATTCTTGGGAATAATTCCGAGATATTTTCCTTCCAACATTGAGGATACTCGTTGTTTGATTTGAGCATTATCAAGAGTTTGTGTTCCAGTAATTTCAATGTTTAAAATTTGAAGATATGGCGCAAAAAAAAGAACATACACCGAAACTGCAACAAACCCCACAAGGAGAAAGTAGAAAATGCCTTTTGAAGCAATCGATGAAAAACGAGTTGATCTTCGCTCAACCTCACAATCATCTCCAGTGCAATTTTTAATATATTTTCTTGCCATAATTACAAGTCCATAAATAAAGTTTCCAAAATCAATCTTCCATTGGCATTTGTTCGTTTCAATGAAGCCATGACCCTTTGGATCTTCTCAATACTTTCATATGCAGAAAGCCTTCCTTGCTGATCAGAAGAGTCGGCAATCTTCCTAATTTCCCACATCCAGATGTTTAATTTTTCCAAGGTTTTGACAATGTTTTTCGAAAGGTCTTCAGCAAGCTTGAATTTTTCATTGAGTGATCCTTTTTGCAGTGCTGAAAATTCTCTCAATGCATCAAATCTGAAATTTTTTTCATCAATATTTTCATTCAAAAATTTCGCCAAGCCAGGTCGACCAATTGAAAGAGTAATACAATCTGAAGAAAAATTAAAATCCCCACTAAAACCTTCTTGCATGTCCGCATCAGAAACCAAGCCAAAATTGATAACTTGAGACCTTGAAAGAATCGTTGGCAAAATGAGATCAATTTCATGCGTAACCAAAATGATTATTGTGGTTTGATTGGGTTCCTCCAAGGTTTTCAGCAGACCATTTTGCGCCGAAACATTCATTTTGTGCGCATCATCAATAATGAGAACTTTGTATTTTCCATGATAAGGAAAAAGGCTTAATTTTTGATTGGCCTCTCTCACGGACTCAATCGAAATATCTCTCTGTTTTGAAATTCCTTTTTTTTCAACAATTTCAGGAGCAACAACAATAAGATCCAAAAGAGCATCCTTGCTCCATTTTTCAGTTTCATGGTTAAGCTCAATCCCCTGGATCAAATTCAAGGCAAACATTTTCGCCAAAGTAAACTTCCCCACATTTTCAGGCCCAGAAAAAAGATAGGCATGATTTGATGTGCCGTTTTCAAGTGCTCTCTGAAGCAAGTTTACTGCTTTTTTATTGCCTATAAAATCCATTGATTGAAAAATTTTGAATTTCCAATTTCGAATTTCGAATGAATTTCCAATGATTGAATTTTTAATATTTCAAACATTATGTCATTCATCGTTGATTCGAAATTCAAAATTCAGACTTCGAAATTTATAAATATTATTTATCAATCAAAACCTTCTCAACAAATTGGTTAAATTCTTGCTGAAACCGCTCCCTACTAAATTCTTCTCCTCTCTTCATGATAGCATCCTTGTTATATTTGTCCTTGTTCAGCATGAAACGGCGAATTCCGTCAGCCAAAACCTCGGGAGTTTGAGCATTGAAAAATTCACCAGTGATTCCCTCTTGGACAGTTTCCAGCGCTCCACCTTTTCGCAAGGCTATCACAGGAGTTCCAAATAGCATTGCCTCCACAGGAGCAATTCCAAAATCATCATCTGTCGCGAAAATGAGGGCCTCAGCATTTTGCAAATATCCTTGAGTAATCTCATCGTCTTGCCATCCCAAAATTTGAACATTCTCCTTGGCAATTTTTCTCAAATATTTTTCCTGCTCCCCTGTCCCAATAACAACCAATGGCAATCCCAATTTATTGAAAGCTTCAACCACAACATCCACTTTTTTATATGGCGAAAGCCGGGAGACTACAAGGAAGTAGCTTTCGGCTTCTCCTGCTTTTTGTTGTGAGTTGTTTGCTGAGAGCTGTAAGTTGGATACTGGCGGATAAATCACAACACTATCTCTTCTGTAATATTTGGAAATTCTCTTTTGTGTATAAACTGAATTTGCAATCAAAAAATCCGGTCGTTCCGATGCAAGCTTGTCCCAGACACGAAGATAATTAAAAAATATTCTCGTAAAAAATGAAAACTTTCCCCACTTTTTTTCTTTCAAATATTTCTCATTATAATCCCAAACGAATCTCATTGGGGAATGAAGATATGCAACATGAACCGTGTCCAATTTTGTCACAATCCCTTTTGACCAGGCGCCAGAAGAAGAAATCACCAAATCAAATTCGCGCAAATCGAAAGTTTCAGGAAGCACCGGGAAAAATGGCGCCAACCATTGATATCTCTTTCGCAAGAATTTTGGAAATTTCTGAAGATATGAAGGTCGAATATCCTTGCCCTCAAACATGCCTCGGATTCTTTCCTTGTCATACAGCAAAGTAAATATTGGAGCGTCTGGATACATCTGGCAAATCTCACTTAAAACTTTTTCGGCCCCACCTCGCTGAACCAAAAAATCGTGCACCAAAGCCACTCGCAAATCACCAGATTGTTTCACTGCTGAATTGTTGTTATCTTGTTCCATTTTTGGCATTTTAATCTATTAACAATTTGGCAATATAACTGGCACATTTTTCCCAACTGAATCTTTTAATATTGTCCAAGCCTTTGGCTATTATATCATCTTTCAGTGTTTCGTTCGAGATGATCTTATTTATGGCCTCAGCTACCTCCTGGGAATTTTCAGGATCAACCAAGAGTGCACTACCACCCACAACCTCAGGAATTGAAGAATTTCTTGAAGCCACGACAGATGTGCCAACACTTTGTGCTTCCAAAATCGGAATGCCAAAGCCTTCATATTGAGTGGGAAAAACAAAAACTTCGGCCTTTTTCAAAAGTTCCCATTTTTCTTCTTCAGAAACAAAGCCCAACTCAAGAATATCATGAGCGCTTCTAGAATATAAAATTTGATCTTTTATTTTTTCATATCCATAACCTGGCTTTCCAGCAAGAATAAGCTTGTGTGGAATTTTATATTCCTCTTTTAAAATTTCAAAAGCTTTGACAATGTTTGAAATATTTTTTCGCTCTTCAATGCGACCGATAAACAACAAATGCTTGTCATCAGTCATCAGTGATCGGTCATCGTCTTTATTTGACATTTCTATTTCTTGATGACTAATTACTGATGTCCCTAGGATAAGCCTGGAGCAAAACCGATGACTACTGAACCCATTATAAATAATGGCAATCTTCCCACTATTAATCCCATACAAATTTACAAGGTCTTTTTTCGTATTTTTCGATACTGCAATAATTTTACTTGCCCAGCGACAAGAATTTTTGATTGAAACTCGCATATAAATTCGCTCCCAAAAAGAATAGGCCTTTGGACAAAATTCATATTCCAAACCATGGATTGTCACGACCGTTTTCTCAGGATGAATGATTGGCACAGTGTGAGCTGGCACAAAAAGCACATCGACTGGATGCGAAAGTATTTCAAGTGATAAACCAATCTGAGTCCAAAATCTTGGCCATTTGATAACCCTTATCTCCCATTTTTCAGGCAAATCAAAATCTATTTTTTGGTTTTTTCTTGTATACAAAAAAACTTTTTCTTTTTGGAAAGAGTTTCTAAGATTTTTTATGACCTGATACGAATACTCTTCAATACCAGTCCTGTTTTTCATGAAAGCCCGAGAGCCATCTATTCCAATCAGCATAATTTTACTTGGCAAGTGTGATTGTTCTTTTGTACACATCAAGATTATCCAAAGCAATTCCGATTCCCTTGATCACACAAAAAAGAGGATCATCAGCCACATAGCATGGAACACCAATGGTTTTCGTGATGAGCTGATCAAGATTTCGAAGAAGTGCTCCACCCCCTGAAAGAATCATTCCTTTGTCCATGATGTCGGCAGCAAGTTCCGGTGGAGTTTCTTGAAAAACTTTTTTAATTGCATTAATAACTTCGCGAAGTTCATCTTGAAGAGCTTCCGTCACTTCATTGGAAGAAATTTTTATTGTCTTTGGAAGACCTCCCATCAAATCTCGTCCGCGAATTTCCATGTGATCTTCTTTCACCTGTGCGATTGCAGATCCAATTTCTTTTTTAATGTCCTCAGCTGTTCTGTCACCAACCGCCAAACCGTATTTTCTTTTAATATAGTCAGAAATTGCCTGATCAAATTTGTTTCCACCCACGCGCGCACTGTGAGCCGCCACAACACCGCCCAAGGAGATTACAGCAATCTCAGATGTTCCACCCCCAATATTTATAATCATGTTTCCTGAGGCATTGTGAATGGGAATTCCAGCTCCAATAGCAGCCAGGAGTGGTTCCTTCACAACATAGGCTGATTTTGCTCCAGCTTTCACCGCAGCATCGATAACCGCGCGCCTTTCAGTTGAAGTCACACCAGCCGGAATTGAAATCATGATTTCAGGTTTGAAAATTCGAACCTTTCCTGTGACCTTGTTGATGAAATATTTCAACATCGCTTCTGTCACACGATAATCAGCAATCACACCATCTTTCATTGGCCGTGATGCCACAATGTTGTCTGGGGTTCGTCCAAGCATTTCTCGTGCTTGATTTCCCACTGCCAAAACAATGTTCTCAGTTGGAGAAACAGCCACCACTGAAGGCTCATTCACCACAATTCCCTTCCCTGGTATGAACACCAAAGTATTTGCAGTTCCAAGATCAATTCCAATTCTTCGTATAAACATATGCAAGTCAAAAGTTAAAAGTCAAAAGTCGAAAACACTACAATTTCTTAATTAATTCACAATTACAGAATTTACAATTTTATGTATTTCTTTTCCAAATAGTGTTTTACTGGTTCGCGGGTTGTTTTCGTGGTTTTCTTTGGCAATTTATTCAAAGCAAACCATCTCATATCATCATGCTTATGTGGTTCCATTATTTTCGCTTCTCCTTTTTTAATTTTACCTAAAAAATTAACAGCCACCCAATGTTGTTGCTCTCCTTCAAGGATATGCTCAGTATTTGGCAACATTCCCCAAATATGAATGTCCAAATTAACCTCCTCTTTTATTTCTCTTTCCATTGCCTTGATAGTTGTTTCCCCATATTCAACTGTTCCTCCAGGTTTGCACCACCAGCCAGCCTCATTCTTTGAATTTAATCCTCTTTTCAATAAAAGTATCTCTTTTTTATTATTGAGAATTATAACACCACCACCAATCCCAATGTGTGTTTTCCCTGGTTTGCAATCACATGTTTTAATTTTCTTTTCTGCCATATTTTTTCAAACAAAAATTTCTTGAAGTTCTTTTCTTTCGAGGCAATAGCGAGCAACAGCGAGGTATTAGCTTTTTGAATATAGTCATTTCCATCTTCATTCAAAAATTGTGCCGAAAAAGGAAACAACTTCAAGAAATTACTTCTTACTTTGAAATTCTTTTAATGTCTGCACCCAGTTTTTGCAAGCGCTCCTCAATTCTTTCATATCCACGATCAACTTGATAAATTTCTTCAATTGTTGAAGTTCCATTGGCGCAAAGCGCAGCAATGATGAGTGATGCTCCAGCTCGCAAATCGAAACTTTTAATTTTTCGACCCTTCAATTGATTTGGGCCATCAATAACGGCCTGATGAGGGTTGAGCACTTTGGCTTTGGCTCCCATTTTTTCAAGCTCACTAACATAATTGAATCGTCCCTCGAACATTGTGTCAAAAATCAAAGTCTGCCCTTCAGCCTGCGTGGCCAAAACTCCAAGTGGAGCTTGAATGTCTGTTGGAATTCCTGGATATGTCCGTGTGTCAATTTTTTCAATCGCAATCAGTTTTTCAGATGGAATAACTGTAATCGCATCTTCATCCACTTTGAAATCAACTCCGAATTGTCTAAGTCTTTCCAAAACAATATCCAAATGTTCTTCTCTGGCATGATTAACAGTGATCGGACTTTTGGTTGCGACGCCCATGATCAAAAATGTTGCCGCTTCATTTGCATCAGGAATAATTTCATGATTAGCCCCGCTAAGATTCTCATTTCCAATAATTTCAAGCGTGTGTGTTCCAAGACCGGAAATTTGAGCTCCCATGGCAATCAAAAATCTTCCCAAATCTTCCACATGAGGTTCACAGGCTGCAATTTTGATGATTGTTTTTCCAGCAAGCGACGCAGCAAGCATCATGGCGTTTTCAGTTGCAGTCACGGAAAATCCTTGCATCACAACTTTGCCTGATTTTTTTCCAGCTGTATCAACAATGTAGCAATTTTCATCTTGGGTCACTTTCACTCCCATTTTTTCCAAGGCATCAAAGTGTGCCCCGACTGGTCTTTTGCCAATTGTGCATCCTCCAGGATGAGCAATTTTGAATTTTTCAGCGCGAGCACTCAAGGACCCCAAAAGCAAAATTGAGGATCGAAGCTTTTTCACAATCTGCAAATCAATTTTTTCAGGATTCAAATCCTTGGCGCAAATTCGCACTGTTCTTTCACCCTCCCAAGAAACCGCAACACCCATACTCTCCAGAATCTCAATCATTCTATACACATCCTCAATCAGAGGGATATTAGAAATCACACATTCCCCCTTGGTGAGAACCGTGGCAGCCAAAATAGGGGTGGTCGCATTTTTGGACCCCCTGACATCAATTGTTCCTGAGAGCGGTTTGCCCCCTGTAATTTCAAAATATTCATTATTTACCATACAGACAGCATAGCCCAAAACCTATTTTTTTTCAAGGGAATTTAAAAAACGAGAAGAATCTCGCATTTCTAAGTTTTTATGTGTAAATTTGTCATCATCAAACCCTTTTATTCCTCATTTCATGCAGAATTATCAATTGCCCGTGCTTCCCGTGAAACAATGCCAAAACATCAATAATCAAAACTGCAATTGCGACTGAGAAAATTCCAATCCAACTCCAAAGCGCAAGGGGATTTTTTTCAAAAAATTTATTCGGAGAAATCTGCTCCCTGGTTTCCAATAAAACAAGATCGTCAGTTGGAACCGTGACGGCCAAGCCAACCACCCCAGCCACTGGCTGAGATTTTTCCGTTGAAACTGTTTTTGAAATAATTGGAGACATTCTGGTTCCAAATTCTTGAACCACAACAATAGTATTTTTTCCTTCAATTTTTCCACTTTTCACTGCAACTCCAATTTCTTCATATTTTGGATTCATGATATTTTTGCGATGAAGTTCACTTTCCATCCAAGCCTTTTGCTCATCTTCAGCATTCGTAAAATTGATGGCCAAATTTTCTCCAGCATATTGATAATCATAACCAGCACCAGTAATCCAATCCCAAGGAGTTTTTCCCTCAGGAGAAACGTGAGCAAAATAATCCTTGTCCAGCATGTCCTGAGCTTTTTCTTGAGCAGCCTTGGTCAGAAGCTCATCTTTTTTCAAAACAGCAACGCCAGCTGAAGATCTTGCCCTATTTGTCAATTCAATAACCATTTCAGTTGTAATATCACTCGCCTGAACAATTCCAGTCGAAAAAATAACCAAAAGCATTAAGCACATCGAAACTTCAACCGCAAAGGCTTTTTTGTGAGTATTGTCGTTTTTGTTTTTGATGTGTAACATTTTTTCTGAAAAAGAAAAGGTGCTCCCAAATGCCTGCCCGCAATGCTTGAGCATAGCGATAGCAGGCGGGGAAACACCCTTCATTCAAGCTTCATTTATCCATTATAGCACATTTTTGAGAAAAAAGCAAGTTAGTCATGATATTTTAAATTTATTTGAGTTTTTTCACTGCCTCCCTGAATTTGTCACCGCGATCAAATTCATTGGCAAAAAGTCCAAAACTGGCCGCTCCGGAAGAAAGAACCACCACATCCCCACTCTCGGCTTTTTTTTGTGCAAGCAAGAGCGCGCCGTCCATTGAATCAACAACTTCAATTTTTTTCAAAAATTCATCTGTGGCGATTTTCTTCAATTTTTCCATGATTTTTTCAGTGGCATTTCCTTTAAGCAAAACGATTTCCTTGGTTTTTTCCAGCATCTTTTTCGCCAAATCAGTGAAGTCAAGTTCTTTGTCTGTGCCACCAGCAATCAAAACTATTGGTCTCTCAAAAGCTTCCAGTGCAGAAATGGCTGCGTCTGGAATTGTCGCCGCAGTGTCATTGTAATATTTCACTCCATTCAGTTCTCGCACAAACTCAAGCCGATGAGGAACGCCTGTCAATTTTGGCAAAACTTTTTTAATCTCCAAAGTGGTCAATCCGAAAGCTTTCACTGCTCCAATGGCAGCCATGACATTTGAAAGATTGTGCGCACCTGGAATTGTGATGTCCTTGATCTCCACAAGTTTTTTAACATCGATTCCATTGTTCAAATAAATTGCACCATCTTGAATGAAAACTGCTTTGTCATCTTTAAGCTCCTGATATGAAAATTTGATCAATTGCCCGCGAGCTTCTTTTGATGCATTTAAAAGCATCTCATCGTCACCATTAACAATCAACCAATCCTTGGCTGTTTGATTTGAAAAAATATATTTTTTATCCTGAAGATATTTCTCCATCGTGCCGTAATAATTCAAATGATCTGGCATGATGTTTTTGAAAACTGCAACATGTGGACTGAGTTTGGCTCGCCCAAGCGCGGAAAGTCTCCAACTTGAAAGTTCAAAAACTGGAATTGAATCTTTCTTAAGCAAAAGCAATTTATCCAAAACAGAAACCTGACCTATGCCAATCTTGATTGGATTTTTTCCTGCTGATTTAAGGATTTCATATATCAATGTTGCGGTCGTGGTCTTTCCCTTGGTCCCAGTCACCCCAATGATTGGATTTTTGCAGAGCTTGAAAAACAAACTTGAGTCCATTTCAACGGGAACTTTGTTTTCCAGGGCAAACTTAATATGCTTATCACTCCACTGTGCAGCTGGATTTTTAATAACCATATCAACCTTGGAAAAATCTTCCATGCGATGTTGCCCCAAAACATAGGTGATGTTTTTGATTCCTTTCAATTTTTCAAGTGAAGCACTGAGTTGCTCCTTGGTTCGAAGATCGGTGGCGATCACCTTGGCTCCATGCATGGCCAAAAATTTCACAGTGCCAACACCGCCACCATGAAGTCCAATCCCCATTACTGTGATTTTTTTACCCTTAAAATACGATAGATCCATAGCTAGAATTGAAAAAATGATGATTTTTTGCGAATTACCTCCCCTGCTCTCGTCTGAGTCATTAAACCATTTTTAACCACCACTTGTCCATTCACCAAAACCCAATCAATGCCGTGGGAGTATTGATATGGATTTTCAATTGTTGCGCTGTCAATAATTTTATTTGGATCAAAAATAACAACATCCCCATGATTGCCCTTTGCAATTATGCCTCTTTTTTCAATTTTGAACTTTTCAGCAGGAAGTCCTGACATTTTGCGAACAGCTTCTTCCCATCCAACAACTCCCCTGGTGCGAACATAGTCAGCCAAGACTCTTGGAAATGAGCCAAAATTTCGAGGATGCACAACTTCCCCAGTTTCTCTGTGCTCAATGTTATAGCCACTGCCATTTGAAGATATAATGGAAAATGGATTTATAACCGCTTTGTCCACATTTTTTTCACTAAGCACTTCCATCATTGTGACAACTCGACCGCCACTGGCAATCAAAACATCCAAAATCGCATCTTCAATACTTTTTCCTTGAACCTCGGCTATTTCGGTGATTTTTTTGTGGTTCAATGATCTATCCAAAGATGAAATGGAAATTGTTATTTTGGAATAATCATGCTCGCCTGCCTTCATTTCTTTGATCACGCGTTTTCGAACATCCTCATCCTTCAACCTTGAAAGCATCATTTCACGACCACCTTCTGTCACCCAATCCGGAAGCAAAATGTACAGCACGCTTCCCGTTGAAGTGTATGGATACACATCAAAATGAACATCGATTCCACTGGTGCGAGCAGTTTCAACCAAGTTTATCGCCTCTTCCATGAGCGGCCAATTCTTTTTTCCCATGGCTTTCAAATGTGAAATCTGAAGTCTGACTCCAGTTTCCTGAGCAATTCTGATCGCTTCTTCAACTGCGCGAATGAGTTCGTGCGATTCACCGCGAATATGCGTGGTGTACACTCCGTCATATTTTTTCACAATTTCAGCCAATTCAGCAATCTCACGAGATGATGCCAACTTTGCATGAGTATACACAAGACCCGTTGAAAAACCCAGCGCGCCTTCTTTCATTGCACTGGTCAACATTTTTTTCATCACAGTCATTTCATTTGGGCTAATATCCCTAACCTCATCCCCAACCAAACCTCTTCGCAATGTTCCATGCCCAACCAGAGTGGCAAAATTCAAAGACAATTTTTTCTTTTCAACTTCACCAAGAAATTCTCTCATGCTGAGCCAGTTGAAGCTGACATTTTTCAAGTCAGTCCACTTTTGAATGGATTTGATAACATCATGACTCGCAAGTGGAGCCAGTGATGTTCCACAATTGCCACCAATAATGGTTGTCACCCCTTGATACACCAAACTTTCAAGCGCAGGATCAATAAAAATTCTCCAATAAGTATCTGAGTGATTATTCACATCAATAAAACCAGGAGAAACATATTTTCCAGTGGCGTCAATTTCAAGTTCCGCTCTTTCATTGTGCAAATCCCCGATAGTGGAAATCACACCCTCGCGAATTCCAACATCTGACCTGAACATTGGTTTTCCAGATCCGTCGATAACGGTTCCGTTTTTTATGAGTACATCAAACATATTTTTTATTTTTAATATTTGTTTTACGCTTAAATTATACAATTTTTAAGCAAAGAAGTAAACTTAGGATTAGCACCGTACTCTCAAAATTGAATACTACTTCCCTGCAAGTTGCCCACAAGCAGCCTCGATTTCCTCGCCAAGACTTTTTCTGATTGTGGCATGAATTCCATGCTTTTCAAGCTCCTGCTTGAAAATTTGAGTTCGTGTTTTTGAAGAAGGCTTCAAATCTTCACTTGTCATGTTGTAGCGAATCAAGTTCATGTGCAAAAGATGAGTGCTTCCGATTGCGGATATGAAATCAGAAAGAATTTTAGCATCCAAGGCTGTGTCATTGATTCCATCCAGCATGATGTATTCCAAGAAAACCTTACGATTGGTGATTGTGAAATAGTTTCTCAAAGCTTCTTTCAAACTTTCGAGGTTGTCTTTTTTATTTACTGGCATGAAACGATCTCTCTTTTCATCGCTGGCAAAATGAAGTGAAATTGCCAAATTAACCTGCGGAAATTCATTGGCCATTTTCAGAATACCCTGGGCAATTCCAGAGGTTGAAACTGAAAGCGAGCGCGACCCAAATCCGAAAAGCTTTTCGTCGATCAAGATTTTGATGCTTTGCGAAACCTCTTTCCAATTATTGAAAGGCTCCCCCATTCCCATATATACAATATTTGAAAAACTTCCCTCAATTTTGTTTTTTCTTAAGTGCTGTTTCCAAAATAATATCTGATCAGTGATTTCTTCTGCTGTCAGATTTCTTTTGAATCCCATTTTTCCTGTTGCGCAAAATCTGCATCCCATTGCACACCCAACCTGGCAAGAGATGCATGCCGACCAAATTCCAGGTTTCGGAGAAATCAAAACTGTTTCGATCAATTCTCCATCCTCACATTTCAAAAGCGCCTTAATGGATTGCCCATCCCCTGGCCGGGCAGGCTTGGCAGTCAAAACCTTTTCAACTCCAAAAGAGAGCATGCTCAATTCTTTTTCCATTTTTTCTCTCAAATCCTTGGAAAGAGTGGTGATCTCTGAAAAAGAAAATACACCATCTTGAAAAATGGCTTTCTGAATTTGCCCCAAGCGAAACTTCGGCAAACCGTTTTCCTGCAAAAATTGTTCCAGCTTTTCAATATTCATATCAAATCAAATTACTCCACCGTTACACTTTTAGCGAGGTTTCGTGGCTTGTCCACATCCAATCCCTTTATCACGGCCATGTGATACGCGAAAAGTTGAGTTGGAATTGTTGCCAAAATTGGCGTCAGCATCTCTAAGGCTTTTGGAATATAAATAACATCATCCGCATGTTTTGAAATTTCCTTATCACCTTCAGTAGCAATAGCAATAATTTTACCCGCGCGCGCTTTTATTTCCTGCATATTGCTAATATTTTTTTCATATACACTATCTTGTGGAGTAATGAAAAAGGAAGGGAAGTTTTCATCAATCATTGCAATAGGTCCATGCTTCATTTCTCCCGCTGCAAAACCTTCTGCGTGAATATATGAAAGCTCCTTGAGTTTTATTGCACCCTCAAGAGCGACTGGGTGATTATACTTTCTGCCCAAAAAAGCAAAACTTGTTGCGCCACTATATTTTTGTGCAATTTCTCTTATTTGATCTTCCGATTCCAAGATTTTCTTAATCTTCTCCGGCAAAACCAAGAGCTCTTTTGCGATTCGTTGTCCAGTAACCAATGACATGTCGCGTTGCCTTCCCAGGAAAATAGTTAGCAACGAGAGAATAGAAATCTGTGATGTGAAGGCCTTCGTTGATGCGACTGAAATTTCAGGACCAACATGGTTGTAAATGCCAACATCAGTTTCCCTGGCGATAGAAGACCCAACAGTATTGACTATCCCAATAGTTAATATTCCCTTTCTTTTTGCTTCCATAACAGCCGCCAAAGAATCAGCTGTCTCGCCAGATTGACTCATCACAATCACCGCAGTCTTATCATTTAAAATTTGTTTTTTATATCTAAACTCATGTGCATAATCAACTTCTGTCGGAATGCCTGCATATTCTTCAAGCATATATTCACCAACAAGGGCAGCACATCGCGCAGTACCACAAGCAACTATTATTATTCTCTCTATATTTTTAATTCTTTCGACCTCAGAAAAAAGTCCTCCTAGCTTGGCTAACCCCTCCTCTGGAATGAGCCTGCCTCGAATACTATCCATGATAGTTTCGGGCTGCTGCAATATTTCTTTAATTAAAAAATGAGGATACCCACCTTTTTCTGCCTGATTCAAATCCCACTCAACTTCACTTATCTCTTTTTCCAATTGTTCATCATTGGAATTAAATATTTTAAATCCATTTTTATCAATTTCAGCTATTTCACCATCCTCCAGATATATAACCTGCTTTGTATAGCGCAAAATTGCAGAAACATCCGAAGCAACAATGGTTTCCATCTCCCCAACTCCAATAACGAGTGGCGATCCTTTTTTGGAAACAATGAGTTTGTCCTTTTCGTCTGAATGAAAAACTGCAATTCCGTATGTTCCCGTGATCATTTTTAGAACTTTTTTTACGGACATCATTAAATCACCATCATACAAATCTTCAATCAAGTGAGCCAGCACTTCCGTATCAGTTTCCGATTTGAAGATGTGTCCTTTTTTTTGCAGATTGTTTTTCAATTGTTGATAATTCTCAATTATTCCATTATGCACAATCCAAATTTTTCCGCTGCAATCAGTGTGTGGGTGAGCATTTTCAACAGAAGGAACCCCATGAGTGGCCCATCTTGTATGTGCGATGCCAATATTGCCAATAATTTCTTTTTCTCCTATTTTTTTTTCAAGCTCTACTATCTTTCCAACTTCTTTTATAGAAAAAATTGAATTACCATCAAGAATAGCTATCCCAGAACTATCATATCCTCTATATTCTAGTCGCTTAAGTCCATCCAATAAAATTGGAAGTGCTTCTTTTTTTCCAACATATCCAATGATTCCACACATATTTTTTTATAAAAGGGCATCAAAACCCCAGGGCAAGCCCTGGACCCTCCGGGCTTACGAGGCAAGCCTCGAGGTTTTAAACCTTTTGATGTCATCACTCACTCGGAAATGCTTGTCTGCTGACAATCATTTCACTTGTTTCGTTCGACAATAAAGAATTAAAAAATTAAATCTCAAAATCATGCTTTTCAATTATCTTTTGAGCTTCTTTCAAGTTATGCGCTTCCAGATTGCAACATGCTTCCTTGCACATTTCCTGATACCTGCCCTCTGGACGCTTAATTAATATAGAAATGATATCTGGGAATTTCTCTTTCACATCGCGAATCTGTTCAATTCTGTCATCCAAAAAAAATAATTTTTCATTTGCTACCACATTTGAATCTTCCATTAGTTCTGCAATCGCTTTGGATTTCTCATAATCTATCACTTTTATATTCTTCACATGGTTTGAAATTCCAGACCCTTCAATCTTTCTTTTCAGAAAATCTATTCCACCAAATGAAACCACGAAAACATTATCCTTGCCAACATCATTAAAAAACTTTAGCACATCAGGAAAAACATATTTCGATATATCCCGCAAAAATTCATCAAGATCATTTACAATATTAGATGTGTCAATTCCGGTTGCATCCTGTATGCGTTTTGCGTGAAGATCTGCATCAAATATTTTTATTTTCCCGTTATCAGCAGGATCATAATAATGCTCTCTAAAAATATCCTCGGAAATGCCATGCGCAACAAAAAGCTTTTCAAAATCATCCTTGAATTTTTTCGTATTAAAAATAACATCATCAAAATCGATAAATATCCTCATGACTATATTGTAAAATTCATAAAATTATCAGGATAATCAAAAAAATACATGGAAACAAGAACAGCACTTTCCAGACAGGTCTAAATCAAACCAAGAATATTGCCAAATAACCATAGCACAAACCGAGAATCACGCCAACCAAAATATCACTTGGGTAGTGCATGCCATTGTGAAGCCTGGAAAATGCCATTGCCAGAACAAAAACAATGGCAGGAATCAAAAGAGAAGGGAAAAAAGTGCAAATGACAAAAAACATCCCGACCGTGGTTGTCATATGACTGGAAGGAAAAGATGAATCACTAAATTTCTTGCCAATGGGTTTGATCATTTTGGGAAATTCGACATAGGGACGATTTCTTTTTGAAAAAAGATAGGTCAAAAAGTTTTTAATGACTCCCTCAGTGATTCCAAAGTGAAGAACTGCAACCAAAAAAACTGCCCAGAAAAAATCTTTCGCAATTTGAGGATGAGAAATAATCGCAATTAACACAACGAGTATCCAAAAAAATGCCAAGAATCTTATCGAGTTAACAAAGCCCAAAAAAGTATCCAGTTTTTTTCCTCCGATACTGTTAAAATATTTTACAAATTTTATTTCCCAATTATTCATGATAATATTTTTTTGACTTACCTGTTTTCTTTTGAGACCATCCACAGCGAGAGCGAGGACGAGCAAGCAGTTATAATTCCTGACTGCGAAGCGTGCCGAAAAAGGAAGCGGGTGAAGCAAAAAAACACAATTAAAACAGTAGCGACGCAGAAACTCCAATGGCAATTGTCATCAGTACCACCGAAAACCAACCAGAAAATCTTACCCATTGGGGGTTTCTCTCTTCACCCATAATCAAGATATTATCACCAACCAACATTATAATAACTAGCAATGGAACAGCAATGACGCCATTGAGAAAAGCTGAATAATACAGCGCTTTGATTGGATTTATATGGAAAAAATTAAGAGCCAATCCAAGCAAGATTGAAAAAATTATCACCAAATAAAAACTTTTGGCATGAGAAAATTTTTCTTCCAAACCTTCTTGCCAGGTCATGAGCTCTGCCAAGGCATAAGCCCCAGATCCCGCCAAAATGGGAACAGCCAGAAGTCCCGTGCCGATAATTCCAAGCGCGAACAAAAGATATGCATAGTCACCAGCCAAGGGCCTGAGAGCCTGCGCCGCTTGCTCAGCTGATTCAATATTTGTTATTCCGTTTGCGAAAAGAACCTGCGCCGTTGTGAGCACGATAAAAAAGAAAACGATGTTTGCCAAAATCATACCAGTGTTGACATCTGTCCTCATGTGCGAAATTCGATCACACATCCTTTTTTTGCTGCACAATTTTTTTCCAAGCAATTTATTTTCTTCAACTTCCTCAGATGCTTGCCAAAAGAATAAATATGGTGTTATGGATGTTCCAAAGACTGCAATCATAGCGAAGAAATATGCACTATTGAAATGAATTTCTGGGATAATGGATTTCTTCAAAATGGTAATCCAATCTGGATCAATAATGATTCCTGTGGCAATATAGGCAAAAACAGAAATCGTGAGCCACTTGAGCACTTTCACATACAAATGATACTTCACCAGTACTTCAACCAAAATAATTACAACAGCAAAACCAACAGCGGCCACATAATAATTTATGCCAGTCAGCATTTTCAGGGATGCTGCCATGGCACCCAGGTCAGCTCCGATGTTTGCAACATTAGCCACAATCAAAAGTGAAACCACAAAAAACACAATTTTTTTGCTATAATTTTCCTTGATCACCTGAGCCAAGCCTTTGTTTGTGACCACTCCAATTCGAGCACAAACTTCCTGCACTGCAATCATAATTGGCAAAAGCCAAGCCGCCATCCAAATCAATGCAAGTCCATACTGAGCTCCAACTGAAGAATATGTTCCGATTCCTGAAGGATCATCATCAGATGCACCAGTGATCAATCCTGGTCCAAGAGCCCTAATAAAAAGATATCCCCTGTTCCAAGAATTTCCCACTAATGACTTCACTCTCAAAAGCTCATTTTCTGTAATGTGAACTGTTCCACCCACGACCTTGACAGCGCCAATTTCTCCCATCAAGATCAATTTTTTCACCACCACCAAGGGCAATCCGAGCTCTCTTCGCAGTTCAGAAAAAGTCAGGGATTTCGTTTTGATCTCCATGACATTATTATCCTTGTTTCTTTCGGCTGGCAATAAATTCATTTTTATTTTTTTATCTTTTTTTGTTTTCTTGATTTATACTATTTCCCTTATAATACTCTCATAATCTCCAAGCTCCAAGATCATTATTAAAACTTTTGCAAGCTTGTCGCTGTCATGACGAATGAAGGCCCTTTGTTTAGCTAAAATATCCCCAGGACTGAAGCTAATCTCTTTACTGCTTAAGGTGTCGCTAGATATCACTCGGTATTTTCGATTTGATCTGGAACTTACATTAAATGGGATCAGTAATTCTTTTTGACTCTCGTAGTGCTCGATCAATTTGGAAGTTGGCTTTTTAGAATTAAAGGTAACAAAATCAACTCGTTCACCTCCCAAATAACTATTAATTGAATCAACATAATCATCCAGGGAAAATGTCTCGGTATGACCTTTTTTATTCACCAAATTACAGTTATACACAACTATTGCCTTCGATTTCCTGATAGCATCAGCGATTCCATCCACCAATAAATTTGGCACTATACTGCAATAATAATTACCTGGACCTATCACGATTATGTCAGCTTTGAGCAGTTTTTCAATCGCCTTTTTATTGGCCCTAGCCTTGGGAAATAGATAATTTTTTTTGATTCCAATTTTTTCAATATCAAAATTGTGATTTATATCCTCTTCGCCTCTCAATTTTTTTCCATCTTTAAGCTCCATAAAAACATTTGTATCCTGATCAGTGACAGGAATAACATCCCCTCTGACTTTTAGTATGAGTGAAGCTTCCTCAACTCCCTTGGTAAAGCTTTTGTTAATTTTTTCCAAAGCTGAAAGGAAGAGATTTCCAAAACTATGACCCTTGAGGCCACCTTCTTCAAAGCGATAACTCATCAAATTTCGAAGCATATCAGGAGAATCGCTAAGTGCCACCAAACATTGCCTGACATCACCAGGAGGCAAAACCCCAAGTTCATCACGAAGAATACCAGTCGAACCTCCATCGTCAGCCATCGAAACAATTGCTGAGATGTCCACTGGGTATTTCTTAAGTCCACTGAGAAGAGTGAAGCTTCCCGTCCCTCCGCCGATTGTTACTATTTTTTTTCTTTGCATATAATAAATTTCTTCTTATTTTCATTCTCCCCTTGGGAGAAGGTGCCCATGTAATCATGGGAGGATGAGGGTGCGCCATCCAACAATAATGTTTACTCTTCTTATAAAAATTTCTTAATTATTTTTTGTGCCTTTTCCAAATCATCAGGGTTCCCAATTGGAAACCAGTTTTCAGCCTTTTCAACTCTCACTGGAAAATCATTCGCTAACAATGACAACGGTTGAATTATCTCATACTCACCTCGCTCACTTATTGTCATCGGATATTCGAAAATTTTTCTATTAAATTTATAAAGTCCAATATTGGCCAAAGCTGGTCCTGAAATATCTGGTTTTTCCACAATTTTTTCGAGATTTCCATTGTTATCAAGGTGCAAAATTCCAAATTTTCGAGGATTATCAACCTCAAATCCAAGTACCGCAAAATCATAATTGATTATTTTGGCGATATCATCTTTCATGTACAAATCGTCTCCCATCATCACCACAAAATCAGACTTGATCAAATCCTTAACCAGATAAACTGCTCCGCCACTCCCATTCAATTTCTCTTGCACCACATAAGAAATTTTCTTTCCGGCGTAAAAATCTCCAAAATATTTTTGAATTTGATTTCCCAAATATCCAACCACAAAAATCACTTCATCAATTTCACCTGGAAGCGCTTCGAGTTTGTACGCCAAGATTGGCTTTTTATTGATTTCAAGCATTGGCTTTGGAATATTTTCGGTAAGTTCATTCATTCTTGTTCCGCGACCAGCCGCTAAGACTACTATTTGCATTTTTTTATTTGAAAAAATATTAGAAAAATTAACCTTCACAACTATACAACAATATTAATAAGTTTTCCTGGCACAAAAATTATTTTTTTGATTTCTTTTCCATCAGTGAAAACTTTCACCTTTTCACTTTCAAGAGCTGTTTCCTTGAGCTCATCTTGGGTCACATCATGGGCCACCATCAAGCGCTCTCGAACTTTCCCATTCACCTGCACCACCATTTCAATTTCATCATCGTGCAAATATTTTTCATCAACTTCTGGCCACGATTGCAAGAAAACTGATTCACTGTGCCCAAGTTTTTCCCAAATTTCTTCAGCCATGTGCGGAGCAAAAGGTGCCAGAAGTATAAGCATCTTTTCCATGTCAGCCACATTATCAAAAAAATCATACCCAACAGAAATCTCTTCATCTACTTTATTTGTATTTGAATCCCTCATCTCATTAAGAAGTATCATCATTTGTGATATTGCCGTATTAAATCTAAAACTTTCAATATCCTCTGTTACCTTCTTAATTGTCTTATTCAGAAGCCGCAGCTTAATATTTCCTCCAGTTGAAGCTACGGGATATTTTAATTTAAAATTCGCAAATTCATTAAAAAAATCCATTGTTTTATCCAAAAATCTTTTCAGCCCAACCATATTCTTAGTGTTCCAGGCTTTCATCTCCTCAAGAGGCCCCATGAACATTTCATACAGTCGAAGCGAATCTGCACCAAACTCTGCCACCACATCATCAGGATTCACAATGTTTCCCAAAGATTTTGACATTTTTCTTCCGTCCTCAGCCATGATCATTCCTTGATGACGAAGTTTCAAAAATGGTTCATCAAATTCAACATAACCGAATTTTTTTAGAGCCTTGGTGAAGAATCTTGCATACAACAAATGCAAGACGGTATGTTCTGCTCCACCCATATACAAATCAACAGGCATCCATTTTTTAATGTTTTCTTTTGAGGCGAATTCTTTTTCATTTTTTGGATCAGCAAATCGAAGATAATACCAAGAAGAACAAACGAAAGTATCCATCGTGTCTGATTCCCTTCTGGCAGCGCTTCCACAATTTGGACAAGTTACATCATGAAAAGTTTTTGAATGCACCAAGGGCGATTCTCCAGTTGGTTTGAAATCAACATCGGTTGGCAAAAGCACTGGCAAGTTTTCTTCTTTTTCTGCAACCTCCCCACATTTTTCGCAATATATAATTGGAATTGGCGCACCCCAATATCGCTGCCTTGAGACAAGCCAATCGCGAAGTTTATAGTTTATTTTTCTTTTTCCAATTCCTTCTTTTTCTAGCCACTCAGCCATTTTTTCACGCGCATCCTCGGAATTCAAATCCGTAAACTTCCCAGAATTAATAAGCACTCCATCCTCAGTGTATGCAGTTTCTCCACTTCTAAGAATACCAGCAAACCATTGATGCACATTCAGATTGACATAATCCCCCAACGCTTTTTCTTCAATCCAAACACCTGTGTGATTTTTAACATTTTCAAAATCTGGCTCAATGTGCTCTTCATTTTCCAATTCCACCAAATAACACTCCGTATCAGCGTATCGATTAACCCCCTTATGCTCAGCAAAAAAATTACTGTGGACTTCACCACCGATTTTGCTAACTTTTTTTATGTTTTGATATCCAGTTTCCTCTTTCGTTTCTCTGATTGCAGCCTCTTCGGCTGATTCTTCAACTTCGACACCACCAATAACAAAAGATTTCCAATCAAATTTTTCCCAATGCAAACAATAATATTTATCCTCTGACCAATGCTTCACAATAGCCACTACAGTTTTTCTGCGAACAGTTTGGGCCTCATCACGAACAGCATCTTTCCCATGAGTCACCTTAAACAATGGAGAAATTGATTGCTTAATCGGCAAATCATATTTTTTTGCAAATTCAAAATCTCTTTCATCATGTGCTGGAACAGCCATCACTGCTCCTGTTCCATATTGACTTAGGACATAGTCGCCAATAAAAAGAGGGACCAATTCTCCATTAAAAGGATTTATGATTTCAATTCCCTTCAATCTTACACCTGTTTTTTCCTTGGCCTCCATTCTTTCAAGATCGGTTTTCTTTTTTGATTCCTTTTGATATTTTTCAACTTCATTAAAATTAGTTATTTGAGATTTCAAGCTTTCCACAATTGCATGCTCTGGACTTGCCACAACATAAGTAATTCCAAAAACAGTGTCGATTCTGGTTGTGAAAACTTTCAACTTTTGATCAGAGTTTTTAATCTCAAAATCAAATTCAACACCTTCACTTTTTCCAATCCAATTTTTCTGTGCTATCTTGGTTGAATTTGGCCAATCAATACCATCAAGACCACTTATGAGTCCTAAAATTTTTCCATTTTCATTTTCTTGATCCTCGATAAAATCTGTAATTTTGAAAAACCATTGCTCCAAGTCTTTTTGCACAACCTGATTTTTGCAACGCTCACAAGCACCATCTTCAACTTGCTCATTTGCCAAAACAGTCATGCAAGAGTCGCACCAATTAACCTTGGCTTTTTTCTTATATGCCAATCCATTTTTATATAAAAATAAGAAAAACCATTGCGTCCATTTGTAATATTCAGGACTTGAAGTGTCAATTTCCCTAGACCAATCATAGGAAATTCCCAAACTCTTAATTTGTTTAATGAAATTTTGGATATTTTCATGAGTTGTCTTGTCGGGATGTGTTCCATTTTTGATGGCAAAATTTTCTGCAGGAAGACCAAAAGCATCCCAGCCGATTGGATGAAGAACATTGAAGCCATTCAGTCTCTTGAAACGAGAATAAATGTCAGTAGCAGTGTAATTTTCAACATGACCCACATGAAGTCCGGCCCCGGATGGATACGGGAACATGTCTAGACAATAAAATTTCGGGTCTTTTGAATTTTCTTTAGCCTCAGACAATTCAATTTGCTCAGCCCACCTGTCTTGCCATTTTTTTTCAATATTTTTCGGTTCGTATTTCATAGTTATACATAATTACAAATTTTTACAAAAATACAAAAAGTGCTTTTTGG
>AMFJ01004338.1_pt1 | contig 34687 bp, 39 predicted proteins | sample 427208 | NCBI WGS metagenome assembly AMFJ01 (sample SAMN02954298, study PRJNA114691) | groundwater metagenome | biome: aquatic; feature: subsurface aquifer; material: sediment; isolation source: subsurface aquifer sediment | place: USA: Rifle, CO | collected 2008-08 | reverse complement strand
TCCGCCAGCTGGCGGATCTACCAACTGAGCTATGTGCCCGAACAATGCATAAATATGAGTAACAAATACTATTATAATAAAAACAAAATATAAGTCAACCCTTCCTATCGCCTGCCAATCAGAACCAAAAATATCAACGGCGCTATTACCCAAAGAAAGGCGCTTAGCGGAGAAATAAAATAGTCTAACGATATGGAAGATATATATTTTAAAATCTGCTTTTGCGGCAAAAGCGATGCAACAACGCTAACCAAGAGTCCAGCCTCCAAAAAACTCAAAATAACAACCTCCCAAATAGCCAATCCCGATCCGGACAAATGTATCTCAAAAATATTTCTATCAACAAAAGTCAGAAATATAATCAACACTAAAAAAATAATCAATGGGACCAGTTTGTCAAAAGAAACAATGTTCTGGGGAACAACTTGCAGAATGGCAAAAGAAATATATATGTTTATGAGGGCGTTATGCAATCGAAACCTTCCAATCAAAAACCAAAAAAGCACACTGATTGAAAGCAACACCAAGGCAATAGTTGAAAGTTCAGCCGCAAGACTGGAAGAAGTGAAATTTGCTAAAATATTGTTCATAATTCTTATTTTTGCTTATAGGTTAATTATACACCAAATAAAACTGGACGAAAACCCCTTTTTGGATTATTCTAATATAAGAATTAATTCGCAAAAATAGCCCAAAAAGGCTTTTAAAAACAAGATTTTATATCTTTTATGATTGATATTACCGACAAAAAAATCAAAACTCTTTTCTTTTGGACATTGGTAGCTATGTTTTTTGCCACCTCATCAGCTCTTATTTTATATTCTTTTGGTTATACATTTAGTTTTGACAAGAGAATTTTCGTTCACTCCGGATCAATAACCATCAAAACCAACCCGCAAAACGTCAATGTTGAAATCAATAATTCCAGCGTTACAAAAAAATTAAACCGCATAAACAATTCTTTTCACATCAGCGGAGTATATCCGGGAGAATATATTCTCAAAGTAAGCGCGCCGGGATTTAACACCTGGTCAAAAAAAGTTTCTATTCATAGCGGTTTTTCAACAGAATTCTGGAACGTTCTCTTGACCAGAAAAGAATACGCCCGCGCCAGCTATGACACAATCGGCGTCAAAAACTTCTTTATTTCTCCGCGCAAGAATCTGATAGCCACGGTCTACCAAGAAAATGAAGATCTGGGAATAAAAATAATTGACTCCGGAACAAATGAAATAACCAATGATTTTTCTCTTTCGCAATATAGTTTCACCAATGATCCTGAGGAAAATATCGAATGGTCTCCCGAATCACAAGGAATAATAGTGCCCGTTATAAATAATTCCGAAAAAGATTACGCCATAGCCGACATTGAAACGGGTTCTGTCTTGAGATTGAAAGAACTGACCGACAAAACAAATATATCCGGCGTCCGTTGGGATCCGGAAAATAAAAATATTATCTATTTCACTTCGGATAAAAATTTGTACCGCCTGGATATGACAAAACCAAAAGAAGAAAAGATTGTCGCTCAACAAATATCCGGCTATGACATTTCTGAGAAAAATATCTACTATATGCAACTGCCCGGTGGAATTATTTTCCAAACCAGCCTCGACGGATCCAGAACTCCGGAGCAAATAACAATGTCTGCTCCCTCCGAAATAGTTGATGATTTCTACAAACTAATCGTCTATGACAGACAGCGACTGATTCTCAGAAATAAAAACGATCAGCTTTTCGCCTACAACGAAAGTGCCCAAGGAAAATTCTTTCAAAAAATATCCGACGAAGCGGTGGGAGCGCAATTTTCCAATGACGGAAAGAAATTGTTGTTTTGGAGCAATCGAGAAATATTTTCCTATTTCACCAGAAATTGGCTGACTCAACCTTATCGGGAAGAAAACGAAATAACCTCCATTATTCGTTTTTCCCAACCCATAAGAAACGTCCATTGGAGCGACGACTATGAACATGTGATATTCTCGGTCGGCGGAAAAATAAAAATAACTGAAACCGATTCTCGCGACAACCGCAACACTTTTGATATAGCCTCGACTTTCGAAGAAAATTCCAATATGGTAAACAATTTTTCCGATGGAAAAATATACTTCATAGACCTGGATGAAAACAAACAACCAATACTGCAATCCATTCAATTTCCAGAAGAAAACGGTTTACTCACCTTCTTCTAGATAACGTTGAGCGTGTCTGAAGTTATTTTCGCTTTAACATTTCATCAAGAAGAAATTTATCAGAATAAGTTAGCTTGAATATGTCCTCACTGACTCTATGAAATTCAAACAAGCAATCAGCTCCTTTTTCTTCTATGCTGATCATATTTTCATCTTTTAAACAGTCCACCGTGATTAAGTTATTTTTATTGCAAATATCAATAATCTCCTGGATAGAATAGTTTTTATTTTTTGCAAAAATATTCATTACTCCTTTGTTGCAATATTAATTAAACTAAGTATTCTTGTTGTTGCAAGTGTTTTATTAAAAGAGTTCTTGCCGCAACTCCCTTAAAACACGAAATAAGTCCTTCGCAACTTTTTCTATTTCATCACAAAATTTATCAAGATCGTAACTTCCAAATAAATATTTATTATTTTCGCCACAACTTGGACAATATGCCTCATTAAGCACTCAGGATTCGATAATAACGCGAGCTTTTTGAGAAGCACTTGTATAGGCATCAGCTATTTGCGTGTTAAAACTTAAATTTATAATTATTTTCTGTCATCAAATCTAATTTATTTAAGATACTAATAACACTTTATAAAAATTTTATCGACTTTCTTTCTTACCCTCATCAACAATTTTCAGCAACTCGTATATAAGCAAATTTTTCATGATATTTAAAAAATAATTATTTTTTCTTATTTTCCAACACTTTAACTCTAAAATTTAATTCGTTAATTTTTTCTATGAAATTTTCATACCTATCATGACTAGTTTTAAAATAATCTATACAAAAAGTCGCAAACGCAAATGTAAAAGCAATCAAAACAGCATAAGTTACGACTGTCATAAAATTACTAACATTTTTAGTTCTTCTTTCAGACTCATTTACAATTTTTTCTACCTCACCAGTTCTTTTTTCTATGTCTTTTATTTTTTGTTCAAGAGCATCCTTGCCTTCTCTGCTTATCGTCGTAGATTCGTCAATGCTCTCACCATAATGAGTTTCTTGCCCTGGAATTCCGACAGTAATACCCAGAGCTTCAAAGGTGTTCTCGCTTTTTTTGTCATCTTTATTATTATCCATCGTTTAATTTCCCAATAAAATAAAATTATCTTCACTCAATAACTCGTTGTTTACTTTTATACGAATTGTATATTTACCACCAATAAGAAATATTAAATTAACAAAGCTAGCAATTAAATTTGCAGCGCCACCTTCTTTTTGTATTTTGACATTATTTTCAATTCTAGCAATTACCTCTGCCTTCGGAGAAACAATTTCAATTACTTCCAAATAATCATCAGCAACTCCACTTATACTTGAAACTATTGATAGTTTTGGATGTGCAGCCGGAAAATTTGAAGCTTTTATTTGATTAAAAATTCCAATTATGCTCAATTTTCCATCTTGAGAAACAAAAGCATTTTCACAAACATGTAAGAAATTTAATTTAACATCTGCCATAAATTTATTTTTAATTTAATTAATTTATCCAAAAACTTTCACCATTTTTCATCCTATTTTTTTCAATATCAAGAATTTCCTTGAATGTAATTGATTTCTTTGTAATCTTATTTTTTGGAACCCATTTTCTATCTTTTTTAACCCAACCTGAATATATAGATGATCCCTTTTGATAACTAATAGTGCTTGTAAGTGTCATCCCTGCCAACATCGAGCATGTCCCGTATATTTTTACACCATCATTTTGACATTGAATCCTGGTATGATAATCGTTTGACAACAAGGCGCAAACTTCAGATTTGATTGATTGAGTAATATTCACTAAGCTCTGATCAATTTGAGACATTTCATTTTGCCACTGAACACTTGATTTCCATAATGTTTGGCAATTTATTGTTGTACTTGTTACTGCCTTTAAATCAATGATGTCTATCATTAAACAGTCCTGACCACTTAATGTAGTGGAAAAATCACCATCGTAAGACATGTAAACTTTATTCGGATTTGTAAATGTTTTTGAGCTTTCAGAAATTGATTCGACTAATAAATTTTTCTGACAATTATGCTCATAGGTAAATTCTTTAGTCATACATTCATAGCTAGTCGCTAAACTTACACCAGCACAGATAAAAAAATCGTGCACTTGTTGTAATTGCAATTGTTTTTTGGATATTGAATATCTTATCGGATCTATTCCCGATGTATCTATAATTAAAATTTTATTTTGCATAGTCGTTTTACTTCCACCCCTACCCAATCATCTTCCACGCAATCTGCTCCTGTGGAATTTTGGATATTAATTATTTCTCTAATTTCTTCACGCTTGGATTATCCAAAAGCGAACGCATCTGAAGGATAGCAATTTCATTAAGTGTTATCAATCTTTCTTTTTGCGATAGTCCACGCCGAATCAATTCCGCATTGAGCGATTCCAAATTTGCCAAACATACAAGTCGCGCCACATCTGCGTAATCCCGCATATTGCCAATTTTATTCCGATTTTTATCTTTCCATTGTTTAGCTGTCATCCCAAAAAGCGCCACATTTAAAACATCTGCTTCATTCGCATAAGTTATGTTTGCTTCGCTGCTTGATAATTTCTGCGGCAAAATAATGTTTGCCTTAATGGCGTCAGTATGGATCTTGTAATTGATTTTTGTAAGCATCCTTTTGGCATCCCAGCCCAAAGCCATTCTCTCATTTTCTTTAAACTTGAGCCTTTGAAATTCCTTGATCAGATACAGCTTGAATTCAGGCGAAATCCAAGTGGCAAATTCGAAAGCAATATCTTTATGCGCAAAAGTTCCGCCTCCGTATCTGCCAACGGACGATCGTATGCCGATAGCATTCGTCCTTTTTATCCACATCGAAGAAGATACTGCAAAACCGTTAGTTCCGACCTCATTTTTAATGTTACTGAATTCCGTAACATTAAAATTTTTATTATGCATTTGCTCCCAAATTCCCATAAATTGAATAGTATATTTGGTCGTAAGCCAATGCGAGATTATGAGTCCGGTATCAGAGCCCTTGAATTTAGCCATGTCGGTAAGCGAAATATAGTCATTTTCGTTTTCAGACAAATTAACTGCTATAAGCTGTTTATCGATTGAGATTTTCTTATTTTTTATCATATGTTTTTATTTCCACCCTTGCCCAATCATCTTCCACGCAATCTGCTCCTGCGGAATTTGGATGATTCCCGCCGGAGTTTGTTGTGGGATGTTTTGTCGAACTTTTTTAAATTCCATATTAATTCCGAAATGGTTGCCGCTTTCGGCATTTTCAACAAAGGCGATTTTGTATTCCTGATTTTGTCCTTTGGCAAATTCGTTTTCCGGATTCCAAATTTCCGTCATTCTCATTTCCTTGTTGTATTCCTCATAAATTTCCGTCATCAAATCGGAAAGTTCCTTGTCGGCAAAGATCACAGATTTGATATCTAAGTCCTCTCTGGCTTCTTTTCTGCCAATGTAGTATTGATGTGAATATAATTTTTCTGTCAGAAATTCAATAATCTTTTCAATTTCTTCTTCTTTCATTCGCTCCTTATGACTCTTAAGCAATCTTTTAGCTAAAATCTTTATTAAATTATGCGTGCGGTTTACATTTCCCAAAGCCAAAGGATGGATGGACGGGGTGCTTTCGACAAACTTATTAAAAATTTTAGTGAGCTCCTCGTCGCTCTTGATGCCAAATTTGTTTTTCGCCAGATCAAAATAGCTCATCACTTCTTCCACTGAAATCGGAATTCTGTTTTGCGGATTCTTCGGATCAATTGGATTGAAAACATTAGCCGTAGACGGATCAATCGGCGAAAGTTCGCTCATATCGCTCATCACAATTTCATCAGCTCCCAATGAAATCATCGTAGCGGCGCTATGCGCTTTATAGGGAATAATCACTGAAAACTGGTCGCAATATTCGCGAATCATCGAAACCAAACGCCACGGTACCATTGTGTCACCGCCGGCGCTATAAAGCACGAGGTCAATTTTTTCTTGTTTTCCAATTTTCCGCAGTTGCGCGCTGATAATCGGAATGATGTCCATCGCCACTCTGGCGTTTATCGGACCCTGTCTGTCACTGGTAATATAGGTGATAACCTTTGAGCCCCTAAGCTTTTCGATTTTTTTAATTATTTCTTGTGTATTCATAAAAGTGTTGTTATTTATTACATTATCTCATCTTTATGATTATAAATCAAGCCAAATTTTATTTTACATAGCAACTTCTTCACAAATAATAAAACACTTTCAATTGAAAGTGTTTTATTATTATCCAAAGTATGAAATTTCTATTTACTAACTTTTAGCCCGCTAAGGGGCTCGACTATCTCTTCGCCCACTGTGGAGCTTTTCTGGCTTTCTTGAGACCAGGTTTCTTTCTTTCCACTTTTCTTGCATCACGAGTCAAGTATCCAAGATCACTAAGAACTTTCTTGTTATTTTCATCAAATTCAACCAAAGCTCTCGCTACACCCAATTGAACAGCTTCAACTTGTCCGGTAAACCCTCCTCCTCTAACCAAAACAGTGGCTGCAAATTTTCCTTGCATTCCCACGGCTTTCAATGGAGCGAATATTGTGGTTTGCTGAGAAATAGACGGAAAAAAATCAGTTATAGTCTTTTTATTTACAATAAAATCAGCTTCAACAGCCTTGTCATTTTCATACAAGCGAACCTGGGCCACAGAAGTTTTTCTTCTTCCCACACCATAAAAATATTTAGCCGAAACAATCTTTTCAGCCTTTTCTTTTTCAACTTTTTTTACTTCTTTTTTAACTGCCATATGCGTTTTAGGTTATGCGTTATGCTATTATTTTTAATGTGTTACGTCTATTTTATATTGATGCTCGCTTCCAACGACAACGTGCAATCTTTTCATCATCACATCTCTAAGTTTATTTTTAGGAAGCATTCCATAAAGAGCGTTTTTTATAACTTTTGTCGGATCATTTTTCAACAAATCCTTCAACGAAACTGCTGTTATTCCTCCCGGATAACCGCTAAATCTATGATAAATCTTTCCTTCCAATTTATTTCCGGTAACAGCTACTTTGTCAGCGTTAATAACAACAACGATATCGCCGCTATCAATGTGCGGAACAAAATCAACTTTATTTTTTCCACTCAAAGTCCTTGCCACTTCAGTCGCAAGTCTTCCTAGAACCTTATTTTTAGCATCAAACAAATGAATTTTTCTTTCCATATTCTTTTATAGACTTAGACAAATTCAATAACAGCCATTTTGGCGCTATCTCCTCTGCGTTTTTCCAATTTAGTGATTCTCGTAAAACCGCTCGTTCTGTCTTCAAATTTATTCAAAAAATCCGAAGACAATTTTTTCACAGCAACCAACGGCATATGCTTTCTTAGTTCTCTAATTACAGCAACTTTTTTCGTTTCATCCTTTTTTATCTTAAAAGCCTTTCCAACCATTCTATCAACGATAGATCTGATTTCCTTGGCTCGCGCCTCAGTGGTTGTAATTTTTTCTTTCACAACCAAACTTCCAACCAATGTCTTGAGAAAAGCCACTCGTTGACCTTTAAGTCTGCTAAATTTTCTTCCTTTTACTCTATGTTTCATAATATTAACTCAAAAATGGTAGTTGGTTATTTTTGTTTGAGGGTTAGACCAAATTCTCCGATAGACTTCTTTATTTCCTTAACTCCCTTGTCTCCCATTCCTTCCAGTTGCAACATTTCTTCTTCGCTATATTTAACTATATCCTTAATCTTGGAGATCTTGTTGGTTTCCAGAACATTCAAAGTTCTCTTGGAAAGAGATTTCAATTCTTCAACCTTTGTTTTCAGAGGATCTATTCCTTCTTCAGCTTCTTCTTCAACCTCAGTTTCCGTTGATAATTCTTTCTTTGCTTCTTCTTTTTCTATTTCGATTCCCACAAGAGCTGAAAACTGTTCTACTAAAATATTAGTTGCTTTTGAAAAAGCTTCTTCGGGAGTTATGCTTCCATCTGTAACAATTTCCACTGTAATTTTATTATAGTCAGTTCTTTTTCCAACACGCATATTCTCAACTCCATAGTTCACTCTTTTTATTGGGGTATAAACCGCATCCACCGCAATCACACCAATTTCTTTTTCAGTTCTTTCCTGTTGTTCAATTGGAACATATCCCAGTCCCTTGGAAACTTCAATTTCCATTTCGATTTCAGCTTTCTTGTCAGTAACTGAAGCTATCACTTGATCTGTGCTTACAACTTCAACACCTGAAGGACATTTTATTTCTTTCGCTGTAATTTGACCTTCCCCCTTAAATTTCAAACTAACTTTTACTGTTTCGTCTCCATGCATTTTAAATCTAACTTTTTTCAAATTCAAAATTATTTGAACAATATCTTCTTTAACTCCTTCAATAACAGAAAATTCATGAGAAACTCCCTTGATCTTAACAGCGCTTATCGCTGCTCCTCCTAATGAGGAAAGAAGTACGCGCCTCAACGCGTTACCAAGTGTTACTCCATAGCCCGGGTAGCATCCTAATACTTCAAACTTTCCGCTAACTTCGTCAATGGGAGTGTATTTTGGCTTCTGAGGAAGAGAAACTATCTGCATATCCTCTTACGGAATCTATAGCTCATGATTTTTCTATCACAAACAATAAATCCTTAATTAATAATTGAAAAATTTAAATTAAAACAAAAACTAACGAGAAAAATATTCAACCACCATCTGCGGATCAACGTGAACACCAATTTCATCTCTTGATGGCAATGAAACTACTTTGGCTTCATTTTTTGCTGAATCAAACTGAATCCATGATGGAAAGTCTTTTTTATTTTTTAAAATTTGCGCTTGACTTACAAAAAAAGCATTTTCTTTTTTTGTTGAATTAATGCTGATAACATCCCCTACTTTCACTTCGCAGGAAGGAATGTCAACTTTTTTTCCATTAACTAAAAAATGTCCATGGTTGACAAGTTGTCTTGCCTGAGACGGAGCAATTGCAAATCCGATTCTTTTCACAACATTGTCCAATCTTAATTCCAATCTAGTCAACAACATATCCCCAGTAACTCCTTCTTTAGCCTTTGCTTCTTCAAAGTGTCTTCTAAATTGTCTTTCCAATACTCCATATAATCTCTTTATTCTTTGCTTCATTGCCAGTTGTTTTCCAAATTCGCTAAGCCCTCTGGATATGTTTTTTCCGTGCATTCCGGGAGCATATGACCTTCTCACAACAGCGCATTTTGGAGAACCACAACGATCACCTTTAAGAAAAAGCTTTTCTCCGGCTCTTCTGCATTTTTTACATTTTGATTCCAAATCTCGTGCCATACTCTATATAAATTTCAAATTATTACTTAATTTTAAACTCTTCTTGGTTTTTTCGGTCTGCAACCATTGTGAGGAATAGGAGTTATATCTTTTATCATCTGTAAATCAAAACCCCTATTGGCCAATGTTCTTATTGAAGATTCCCGTCCGCTACCGATTCCCTTAACATAAACGTTCAATTCTTTGATTCCATATTTTTTAACCTTTTCGGCAACATCGCCAACAACTTGAGCGGCGGCGTATGGAGTAGCTTTTTTTGCCCCCTTAAATCCCAACAAACCGGAACTTGACCAGCCCAAAATAGAACCGTTCAAATCTCCAATAGAAATCATTGTGTTGTTATAGGTGCATTTAATATAAGCTTCTCCTTTCAAAATTTGCTGCTTCAATTTCTTTTTCTTCTTTTTAGCATCAGCAGCGCCCTTAACACCAACTTCAGCATCAACCTGTGGCGCGTCAGTTTCAATAGCTTCAATTTTTTTAACTTCTTCGGTCATATTTATTCAATAATTCAAAAATTTAAAAATCAATAAATGTCGGTCAGGGACAAAATGCCTATGACTGACAAAGTTATTGCCTATGCCTATGTTTTTTCAACCGCTCTTCTTCCGCTTCCCATCGTCTTTCTGACATTTCCTCGAACTGTCCTGCTATTAGTCTTTGTTCTTTGCCCTCTAACAGGAAGACCTTTTTGATGACGAACTCCTTTATAGCAACCAACTTCTTTGAGTCGCTTAACATTCATTTTGACTTCGTGTTTCAATTCACCCTCAACCTTGTAGTGTTTTTCTATCTCATCGCGCAATTTATTTGCGTCTTTAGCATCCATATCTTTCGTTCTAATCTCCTTATCTATTCCAAGTTTTTCTAAAATCTTTTCACTGGTTGTTTCTCCTATGCCATAAATATAAGTCAATGCGACTTTTATTTTTTTCTCATCTGGAAGATTTATGCCTGATACTCTTATCATAATGTTATCCGATCCGAATTCATAAATTCATTCGAATCTACAAATATTTTTATTATTAAAATTAACCCTGTCTTTGCTTATGCTTTGGGATATCACAAATAACGTAAAGCTTTCCCCTACGTTTAACCACCTTGCATTTAGCGCATATTTTTTTTACCGATGTTCTAACTTTCATATTTGTTATTTCTACATTCTTTTGGTTATTCTACCTTTTGTAAGATCATATGGACTCATTTCTAATAAAACTCTGTCGCCCGGCAGAAGGCGTATGTAGTTAACTCTCATCCTACCGGAAATATGAGCCAATATTTCGTGACCATTGTCAAGTTTAACCTTGAAAGTAGTGCTTGGCAACGCTTCCACGATAACTCCTTCCAATTTTATTAGTTCCTTGTCTGACATAATTAAACTCAAAAACGACAACATAAAAGCAGAGGGGTTACATTTTCCAGAAAACTATCCTTATTCGTGTGTTTCAATTCAAATAGTTATTTTCCTCTACTTCTGGACCAAATTATTTACTTTTTTAGATAGCGTAAACGTATGTTAACAGATATTGTTTTTCTTGTCAACACCCGCTCATCATCAACTATTTTGACTCATAATCCTTAACATCCAAAGACACTCTACTGGCATAAGATGGGATGCGAGAACTTATGATAGGCCATATATCCACTTCAAAATTTCGGACATAGGAATATTTTTCCAAAACAATTTTGATTTGATCTTCATTTTTTCCTAAAATACTCTTTTTGAATTCACTAGCGTCAAAAGAAGGAGCCGCACCAACCACAGCGTTCGCTCTAAACTCCAAAGACTTATTGTCAAAATCAATCTTAAAGTTATCATACTTTAATTCTATATTTTTTATGACATATTCAGTCGCTTCCGTTTTCTTTTCCTTGTATATTCTTTCAATTATATTTTTCACGTCTTTTTCTTGAAAAACAACCATTTTCATTTTAGCTTTAACATAATAATCAAATTTCTCTTTTACATCTCCGGAAGTAGCATAGGCAATGGATTCCACTGTTTCAAATTTAATTCCATCATCAAGCAGTGTTTCTCCTTCCGCCAATTCTTCTTTGATTAAATTGATAATTTTTTCTTTAGCGACTTTTTCTGTTTCATTTTTCGCATTATCAATATCAGATTGATTAACCATTTTTATGCCATCGCCGGACAAACTTCCTCCTGATATATTTTCTGTTGATTTGGCATAAATTTTTCCATATTTAGGACCGCCTTTAAGTCCGGGGATGCTAAATTTAGCCGGTCCGATATTATAATCTCCCCCGGGTTCATCGGCAATAACATCCACTTCAATCGCTCCGGGCTTCATCTCCCCTCCAACACTGCTCATGCCGGGAACAGAAACTCCCTTGACCAATCGGAATATCTTTCCATCCTCAGTTTCAAATCTTGTTGTTGCGATCAATGCTTGCGCGGAATTATTATATTCATTATAAATAACCAATTTTCCTTTCGCTTTTTGTCCGGATGATTCACTGAATCCGGTTGCTTGATTTGATAATGTTATTTCTTGTTCTTTTTCAATTATACGTCCAGCGACCTCGTTATTTTGAATATTTCCTTTTGCTTCATCTAATGACGACTTTGCATTCGTTGAAATATTTTTATTTTCATTTTTTAAATAAACCACTACACTAGCGCTCGGAACAAAAAGATAAGCAACCACACCCAGCAAAATAAACAGAGAGACTAGAATAGAAACAAATATTAAATTTTTGGATTTTTTTGCAACCGGAGCCTGGACAATTTTTTCTTTTTCTTTTTTTTCAAAATGCAAAATTCTTTCTATTTTCTTTTCTTTTTCCGGATCCATATTATCCACATACATTCCTCGACTTTCCTGAAACGAGTTGTTTTGTTTTTTTACTGAAACATCACTGGCAATTCCATTTACTGAGACACCGCCCGATTGCAAACTTTTTTTTATTTTTGTGCCGCTCTCTACATCATCTTCTTCCTTCCCATAAAAATCAGAAGTTCCGACCCCAACAAGACGCTCCTTTTTTTTGACAATAATTCCTTCCATACTTTCTTTCTTTGGAGCAATTTCTTCTTTTTCTTCCACAAGATCAATCCCTTCCACTGATAATCTGGTCGCTATCCCGGCTCTTTCCGACATCGTTGTTATTTGTTCATCCTGCGCCACTATGACTACATTTTTTTTCAATTTATCCGCTTCCCTTTTCAAAAGTTTCAAGTTAACAATACTTTGCATAACCATCGTCCTCCTGGGCACGACAAAATAATTATCCACTGACGATGATTTGTGGAGCTTATCAATTACTGATGAAATTTCTTCATCAATGTCGATATAGAAAGTTTTTTGCATATAATATTTATTAAAAATAATTCTTAAAAAAATACAAACTATAAAAACTACTCCTCCATATTCTGCACAACTCTGCTCAAAATTCCGGCCATTAGTTTCTCTTCGGCAGAAATATCCAAAGCCAGATTAGCAAGACCCATAGGCGTAACATCTTGAGGATTTGTCAGTTCTTTTGTGCTATCGAAAATTCTCACCACATCCTTTGGCTGCAAAAAACTTACTATCGGGGTTTTGGCAAAGGGAAGATTTTTTATCCATCCTTGGGAAGCAAGCGCTTTTTTTATTCCAGGAAGAGCGGAACCGCCTCCGCACAACAATATTTTTGAAGGCAAAACATCATGTTCCGCAAATTCAGCCAAAGATAATTCAACTCCTCCAAGCCACACATTACAATCATTTTCAAAAATTTCATCTATCCTGGAAGAAACATCAAAACCTAGTCTCCCTCCTGAATAATTAATCTTGAGAGTCTCCGCTTCTTCAAAAGAAATTTCCAATTCTTGCGCGAGTTTTTTTGTAAATGCTCTTCCTCCAAACGCAAACATTTTTGTTCCCTCCAATCCTCCGTTTCTCACAACGGCAATATCAGTTGTTCCTCCTCCTATATCTATAAAAATTGCGCTAAAATCCAAAACATCATCATAATCCACGCTTCTTGCCACGGCATACGGCTCAGCGGCAATGGAAATCAAATCAATGCCCAATTCATCCGCTATGGTATTCAGAGCGCCCAAATGTATAGTTGGCGCATAAGCGTTAAAAATACTAATTGAAACATCTTTTCCTTGAAAACCAATAGGATTTTTAACTTGATAACCATCAATTCTAATATCCACAATAGCCGCATTTATAACTTTTATACTGATATCATCCTGACCAGTTTCCCAGGAAATTTGCTGTTTTATTCTTTCATAAGCCTTAAGCTGAACTCTATTGATAATGGTTTTTAATTCAGAGATATTAATTTGGCTTTCCGCTCGGGATCGTTCATAGTGAACAGTTGTGGTCGTTCCCTTAACCAATTCTCCCGCTATTCCAATAATGGATTTTTTTACTTTTTTAATTCCTGATTTTTTTTGCGCAGAAATAATCGCTTCCCTGCTTGTCTCAATTACTCCGGATATATCCGAAACAGCTCCGCTTTGCATATTTCCACTCTTTTGACGCGTCTTTCCAACACCCAAAATTTCACCTCTGACCTTTTCTCCTCCTGGCACTGTCCTGAAAATCAGAGCTTTGACAAACTCTGTTCCAATATCAAGAGCCAGCATATTTTCTGATTTTTTTCTATTTATAATATTCGAAAAAAATGACATGACATTCTATTCTTTAAAAAGTAATCTTTATCGCGCTTATATTTTGCGCATTTTTTTCAATTTCAACTTCATAGAGAAGACCTTTTTCTCCTCCATAAAATCCCACACTGCTGCTGCTGTTGGCAATTCCCCACTTTAAAGATTCGCTAATCGATTTTTCTTTCAACAAAGCGCCAAAAAAACCACTAGCGAAAGCGTCTCCCGATCCAGTCGTGTCAACAGCTTTCCGCAACAACGCTTCACAATGAAACATTTCTTTTCCATCAAAAACCCAAGCTCCACGAACTCCATCAGTGAGAACAACAATTGAAACACCCAACTCTTTCAACTTCTGAAGAAGAAATCTTTCTTCTTCAATCTCCGTTATTTTATTTTTTCCATTCATTTCCGAAACTATTTCTATAGCTTCATCTTTATTTACAAACAATAAATCACAAAAAGAAATCATTTTTAAAACACTTAACATTCCGCTATGAAGCATTTGTTGACGAGGATTAAAAGCTATTTTCATTCCAACTTCCCAAGCTTTCTGAAAAATTACGTCAATATTGGATTTCCAATCTCCACTTAAATCGCCAACAAAAACCCATCTGAAATTCTTTATTTTCTCTTTTTCAACGACAAATTTCTGACTGGCTCCGTGGTTGGAAAAAATTGTTCTTTCCCCGCTCTTTGAATCCACGATTATGGCGGAAAGATCACTAACTGTTTCAGGAATTTTGTTTACGCTTGAAGTGTTAATATTATTTTGAGAAATTCTTTGTAAAATCCAATTTCCTTCTTCATCATCACCAATTGGAGCATAACAAGAAACATTCACGCCCAATCTCGAAAGTCCCGCAGCAACATTCACCGAGCAACCCCCCAATGTTTCAAAACGCTCATCAATGTGATATTTTGCCCCCAATTCAAAAGCGATCTTGCGTTGAGAAGTAAGATCATCCGGAGTTTCTAAAATTATTCCATCGCCCGTCGGAAAAAATATATCCTTAGTGGCCGAACCAATACAAACAACACCGTTTTTCAGATTATTCTTAATACTCCCAACACTTAGAAAAAATTTTTTTATTTCATTTAACATCTTTTTAACTTATAGGTATCGGGTTATTTTAATTCTTGTTCTATCTCCAAAAGTCTGTTGTATTTGCAAATTCTCTCTCCTCGAGAAAGCGACCCGGATTTAATAAAATCAGCATTTGTTCCCACTGCCAAATCCGCAATAAAATCATCTGTCGTTTCTCCACTTCTATGAGAAATAACGGTTCTCATTTTATTTTTCTTGGCTAATTTCATACACTCAAAAGTTTCTGAAAGAGTTCCGATTTGATTAACCTTAATCAAAACGCTGTTGCAAGACTTATGTTCAATTGCTTTTTGAAGCCGTTTAACATTAGTAACCAGCAAGTCGTCTCCAATCAGCATAATTCTATCGAAACCGGAACTGATAATTCCTTCCAAAAAAGTTTTCTTGGCAATTTTTTCAAGCATAACAGACCATCCTATCCAATCTTCCTCATTAAGTCCATCTTCAATGGAAATAACATAATATTTATCAATCCATTCTTTATATAAATTAATCAGTCTTTCTTTTTCCAGTGTTACGCCTTCGGGTTTGAGCACATAGTGATTTTCTTTTTCAACAAAAAAAGAATTAGCCGCGACATCCAAACCTAAATTAATTTCAGTTCCCAATGCATAGCCGCTTTCTGAAATCGCCTTGTTAATAAATTCCAACGCTTGAACATTACTTTCCAATCTGGGAGCAAAACCGCCTTCATCCCCCACTCCCGTTCCATAGCCACCCGCTCCTAATATTTTTTTAAGCTTGTGAAAAACTTCACTTCCCGCCCTTAATTGTTCCGAAAAACTTTTAATTCCGTTTGGAACAACTTTAAATTCTTGAATGCTCAAACCAGAATCAGCGTGTTGCCCTCCGTTCAAAACATTAAACATCGGAATAGGAATTTTCATTTTCTTTCCGCCTACCTTGAAGATATCATTGATATATTTATATAAAGGTTTCTTTTCATAAATCGCCGCCGCTCTGCAAACAGCCAAAGAAACTCCCAAGATTGCATTGGCTCCCAATCTTGATTTATTTTCCGTCCCATCCAATTCAAGCATCAATTCGTCTATTTCGTGTTGTTTTCTTGCGTCTTTTCCTATCAACTCTTTTTGGATTATTTTTTCCACATTTTCAATCGCCTTCAACACTCCCAATCCGCCATATCTCTTTTCATCTCCATCGCGAAGTTCAAGCGCTTCAAATGTTCCGGTTGACGCTCCTGATGGAACTGCCGCCACGCCAATCACTCCGCTTCGCAATTCCACCGACACTTCAATTGTCGGATTGCCCCTGGAATCCAAAATTTCACGAGCGTATATTTTTTTAATTGCTGACATAAGGATTTAAATTATAAAATATTCTACTGCAAATAAATAATTTATTATCTATATACATCTATTATAGCATAGCCGGAAAAATCTCTAAATAACATCTTCTATGTCCGCTATGACTTGCGCAAGACTAACCGATACCTTAATGTAATATTTCTTTACTCCCAATTTTAAATAGGATCTCATTTTTTCATTACTGGATGAATTAGTAACTACAAAAATTGGAATATTGCTATTGTTTTTTCCTTCTCTTATCTTTACCACTAAATCCAAGCCACTTTCCTTGCCAACTAAATAATGATCCAGCCATAAAGCATCAATTTTTTCAGATTTAAAAATATTATCCGCTTCACTGACTGAACGCGCCATAAAAATATCATAACCTTTTATTTTCAACTTCTGAACCACCGCTTTAAGCAATGCCTCATCATCCTCCACAATCAAAATTTTCTTGCTATTTTCTTTCATTTTATTTTCTCAAATTTATTATTAATTATTTAACATCCAATGCTTTCACTCCGCTTCGTTCCTTCATACCACTTTTCGGAAGCGTTACAAAAAATCTTGTTCCTTTGTTTTCTTTGGATTCAAACCATATCTCTCCGCCAGTTTGTTCAATAATTGATTTAACAATATATAATCCTAATCCAGTTCCATCAGTAACCGCTTCCCTAACATTATCTGCCCTAAATAATTTAGAAAATATCTTATCTTTTTGATGCTCCGGTATTCCATATCCGGTATCTGCCACTTCAATCCTAATATTATTTTTATCACACTTAACAATAACTTCTAATTTTCCTTTTTCTGAATTATATTTAATAGCATTGGAAAAAAGATTTTGAAAAACAATACGCATAAGCTTTGGATCGACTTTGATTTCTGGCAACTCCTTGTCGTATTGAGTTTCCACTTTTATTTTTCTTTCTTTTGTTTGCAATCTTAATTCCCTGAGAACGCTTTCGGACATCTCTAGAATATCAGTTGGTTCCGGCTCAACCACAAATGTTCCTAGCTCCAAACGAGAAACATTCAAAAGCGCCGTTACCAAATCAGCCATTCTTTGACTGCCATCTTTTGCTTCTCTTAAATATTCCTCTTGTTTCTTATTTATTTTTCCCGCATCTCCATCTAATATCATTTCCAAATACCAATTAATCGATGTAAGTGGTGTACGTAATTGATGAGAAGCCAAAGAAACAAATTCGGTTTTTGTTCGATCAATATCTTTTTCCAGTGTAATATCACGCTGAATTGCCACAAAAAACATAATGTTTCCTTCTTTATCAAGAATAGGAGAAATATTAACCAAGCCAATATAATTATCTCCATTTTTTCTCTTATTTCTAATCTCACCAATAAAAGGTTTCTTATCAATTTTTATTGTCTTCCATAATTTTTCATAAAATTCTTTGCTTTCTAGCCCTCCCCAGAGCTTTTCATTCCCAGCTTTTTTGCCTAAAACTTCACTGATTTTAAATTTCGTAATTCTTTCCAGCGCCCTATTAGCATAAAGAATCACTCCATCAACGTCAGTAATAATTATAAGCTCCCAAGAATTTTCTACAGCCAGCATAAATTTTTCCAAATCCTTTGCTAAGTTTTCCGCTTTTTTCTTTTCTTCTTCCACGTCTTCCAAAATATTCATCATAGCTTTCTTGGCATTTTCTGTTTCTTCCACTTTTTCTGACAATTGACTGGTTCTTTTCTTTACTTCTTCTTCCAAATAACTATAATATTTTCTCAATTTCTCCGCCATACCGTTAAAAGCCATCGCCAACTCACCGATTTCATTCTTTTCTTTCACGGCTGCCACTACTCCAAAATTTCCGGACGATATCAATGCCGCTGTTTCAGTTAATTTTTTTATCGGAGCAGAAAAACGCAAAGTTAAAACATAAACTATAATAAGCAAAAAAACAAATATTATAGGAACCGAAATAAACATCAACTTTTCCAAAAATTCCATACCAGAATTAGCAACAGCAAAATCTAATTCAGAAATAAGCGTCCAACCCTTATTAGGGAAACAGATCGAAGCTCCAATAACTTCACGTTTATCATAACTTTCATAGACACCACTTATATCTTTCTGTTTTTGAATACATTCAGCTACCGGATAGCTATTCAATGAAATTTTCTCAAAATAATTTTTTTTATCCACATTGCCAAAAGAGCTGACAAAAATTTTCCCTCGTGAATCAACAATATATGTTTCTATGGATTCACTTTGATTTAAATTAATATTATTTTCATTTTTAGATAGACCGGAGATATATTTTTCCAAAAGCTTCATATCATAAAAAGCGGAAATAAAACCAATACGCTGATCATTATCCAAAGAAACAACCGGGATGGAAACTTTAACAACCTTTTCATTATTGAATTCCTTCTTTTCAATTATTTCGGTTTTTATTAAATCTTCGATAGATTTATTTGTAGAATTGAAATAAGCAACTAAATCATTATCTTCTTGCCCTATTGCATCTTCAAGCGTTGAGAAAACAATTTTTCCCGAAGGATCAGCAATGTTTACTTCCGACAAAAAATCTTTCCAAATATTTTTTTTGGAACTAATATATTCTGACAACTGCTGGTCGACATCTTTAGTAATAGCATTCTCAATGCCTTCAATACCACCAACATCTTCAGTGCTTTCATTGATATCATCGATATCATCTACCCCCTTGTTGGAAAGTTTATCTGCAACAAAACAACTGGATGCCAAATCACGACTCAATGATTCTGTTAATCCAAGAAATGTATTGATTTGAACCTCCTTAGATTGCACATATTGAGAAAAATTTTTCTCTAATTCTTGTGAAAATACTTTTTCAGCAGAGTTAAGTCCAATAAAAACAATTATTATTGTTGGCACGAAACCGACAATAATAAAATGCATAATCAGCGTGAAACTGATTGAATTTAATTTTGATATTATTTTTTTCACAAAAAATATTTTTTATCTTAATCGTCTAAAAAAATCTTTGTCTAATTTTCTTTTCTGAGTTTTTGTTGCAAGCTTCTTATCTCATCTTTCAACTCCATCATTTTTATTTCCCTCCCAACCATAAGACGATTTATTCTTTCCAACTCATCAGTTTTTTCTCTATTTTTTTCTTCATTTTTCTTTCTTTCGGTTATATCCTCTCCGGAACTCAATGTGGCATTTATATATCCCTTACTATTATGCAAAACGGTGTTATGCCAACCGATTATTCGTTCCTCTCCTGTTTTTGTGATAATTTTATTTTCAACATATTCCGATATATCAGACCCTCCTTTAAACATATCCCTGAAAAATTCCGTTATTTTTTCTCTATCTTTTTGTGGAATAAAACTTTCAAACCAATTCTTTCCAACCAATTCACTGGCTTCCTGATAGCCCAAAAGTTCGCAACCCCGCTTATTGATTAGTGATATATTGCCATTTTTGTCCAAAACCAAAATCATCACCCTGGCGATATCAATGTATTGCTGAGCTTTGTTTTTTTCATTATCAAGTTTTTTTTGTGTTTCTTCTTCTTTGGTAATATCGCGGAAAATAACAACTGATCCATCAACTTTTCCATTTTCATCAAAAATAGGCGAGCAATTATACTCTACTGAAATACTTTGACCTGATTTATTCCAAAAAACATCTCTGCCTTTTTGATTGCTCCCTTTCAAGGTGCACACATAAATAGGACACTCTCCGACTGGGTATGGATTTCCATCTTTTTTAGAATGATGATACACCGCATGACTCTCGCGTCCAATCAATTCATCCACGGAATAACCTAAGATATTAGCCGCCGCCGGATTAACAAAAGTGTGCTTTCCTTCTTTATCAAGACCAAAAATTCCCTCACTGGCAGAATTAAGAATTAATTCATAATAGGCCTGCATTTCCTTTATTTCTCTTTCGTGTTTTTTTCGTTCTGTGATATCACGAAAAATAGCTCTAGTATAGAGAGGCTTGCCATCTTTAATTTTACAATTAACACTGCCTTCAAGTATTAATCTTTTATTTTCTCGAGTAAGAAATTCTACTTCAAATTTACCAATGTCTTTCCCTTCCATAACGTCTTTGAAGGCGCTTAGGCAATGTTCCTTGTAGTCCGGACAAATTATATCAAATACTGACAATTTAGAAATGTCTTCATCGGTATATCCAAGAGCTTTTTTCCAAGCTGAATTAACATATAGAAAAGTTCCATCCGGAGTTACGCATTGCACCAAATCGCTTATATTTTCAACCAAATCAATATACCAATCCTTATCAATATTGATTATTTCTTTTTTCCCCATTATATTTTTTTATTTTTTTAACGCGTAACGCTGATTGTGGCGCTTTGTTCTGCGTCCGGAGCGCAAACAGTTACTCTGCCATTGGCGCTTTTGGCAATTTGATATCCCGCGCCATTAGTTGAAGCTCCGGAAGGATCAAATGGAACAGTAACTAAATATTTTTCACTGTCTGTAACCACAGAAAGATTAATAAGTCCAGTGCAAGTTCCTCCCGTTTTACAAATTTCATTTCCAGCCGCTGAACAAGTTCCTTCTTGAATACTCGCGGGCACAGTGCCATTATTATCCAATGCATATTGATACACCGCATTAAGGAGCGTGTTAACATCCGCTCGTCTTTGCGCGTTTCTTGCTTCTCCTAATTGCTTGGTTGGATTAATCGCTAGAATTACAATACCTGCCAAAATTGAAATAGCTGCCACAACCAGCAAGATTTCAATTAAGGTAAAACCTTTTTTTGATTTTATTGTTTTCATTTTTTTAATTTAATTATTTATTTTTAATTATATTCTTTACTTTTTCCACCAGATTTTTAGGAGTAGTATCAGCCTTTACTAAATATTCATCAGCTCCCAACGCTAATGCTTCTTTCTTGTCTTCATCGCTAAATAAATTTGTCAAAACAATAAATGGAATCTTTTTTGTTTCCGATTTATCTTTAACTTTTTCCAGCAAAAAAAGACCGTCTCCATCTGGCATAACTATATCCGAAACAATAACATCAGGAATTCTATTTTCAATTGATTTCAATGCTTCTTTCCCGCTTCTGACACTAACTATATCAAAACCGTCTATATGAAACTTGACGCTATACATTTCTCGAGTCAAGTCATCATCCTCCGCAAAAATAATTTTTATATTTTCATTAGTCATTTTAGTTTTGTTGATACAAAAAATAAACTTTAAAAAAACATTTCCATAAACCAAGAAAAAAAATTATCTGGTTACAGAAATTGTTGCGCTTTGTTCGGCGGTAGGAGCGCAGATAGTTACTCGGCCATTGGCGCTTTTAGTTATGTAATAACCGGTTCCATCCGTTGAAGATCCCGTTGGATCAATTGGAAAAGAAACCAAATATTTTTCTGATGCTGTCAAAGTTGTCAATGCAGTTCCGGTACTGCAAGTTCCTGTAGCTCCCGCCTTGCAAATTTGTTTGGTCGCAGTATTGTCGCAAGCAGCAGTTTGAATTGTTCCCGGACCAGGCAATGTTCCATTATTATCAATAGCATATTGATACGCTGCATTAAGAAGCGTGTTAACATCGGCTCGTCTTTGTGCGTTTCTTGCTTCTCCCAATTGCTTGGTTGGATTAATGGCCAGAATTACAATGCCTGCCAAAATTGAAATAGCTGCCACAACCAGCAATATTTCAATTAATGTAAACCCTTTTGAATTTTTTTTATTATTCATTTTTGTTTTTGATTAATTACAAAATTATTATAACATACTTATTGTATTTCTTGCCAGGAAGTGATGTTGATTTGCGGACGAGTTTGATTGGTGGTGATTTGAACTTTCCTTAAAACAGTTCCAACAGTTCCAGTGGCGCTTACTGTTTTATTTGGATCAGCGCCAGAAACAGTATAACTGCATCCTCCTTGCCCTAATGAAAAATTTGTTGTTCCAACATAACTTGGATTTTCTCTGACTGTTTCCAATCCTCTTTCCGCGCAAGCATCTGCTAGCGCTTTGGCTTGTCCTGATTGATTTAAAATAAAACTCGATTGTGAAAATCCCAATCCCAAAAGAATAAGCGATGTCGAAACTGTTACTGCCACGGCGCCAACAATAAGCACAAATAATAATGTAACAAATCCTCTCTTTTTCATTTTATAAAAAATTATTTTTATCTTAAACTGGCTGAACCATAAAATGTGCGCGTATAATCATATTCATCTCGACTATCTGTCTTCGTGTGTGTTAATGTGAATTGAATTCGAATCGTTCCCGGAGTGCTAACACGGCTCAGGTTTGTGAATGTTAAATTTGAAACCACTAACCGCGAAGTTGTTAATGAAACATAGGCGCTCGCTCCTTCCTTCATTCGAACTACTCCTGAAGAAAAATCAAACAGCGTCGGATTTTTAGCGCCGTCAACTACGCCCAAAGAAATACTTGCGGCTGAAGTTCCAATAGTAGGCGAATTAATCACATTGGAGTTTCTGATTACTTGTGAAATAATTTGCATCACTCGCATTCCCTCTTGTTCAACTTCCGCCATTGTTCTGTTGCGGACGCGCGCTTCCAGAACTATAGAAAGAAAAATAGAAATTGAAAAAATAATCACTCCGGTAATAGCAACATAGAGAAGCATTTCAACTAACGTAAAACCTTTTTTGTTTTTTTCTAAAGTTTTTTTCATATTTATCTTTCTGAATCCATTTCTATTCGAAACATAACTGGTTCCGCTGATATAGGCCCACCCCAAATAGTAAATTTCGAACTCCAAGCAGTTCCTCCCACGGATAGATGATGTTCCAAAATATCATCAGCTGCTGAAATCACTCCTTGATAAATTCCTGCAAACACCGCCCCTGTTGATAAATTAGCGTGCAATTTAATATAGGAAGTATCATCACTTTCCGTTGTTTCTAATGAAGTTATTGACCCCCAACCTGAACCTAACCATTGCCTATGTGAAACCGTAGCTCCATCTCCCCACATTAACCAGGCTTTAGCTTCATTTCCAGAATATGTTTCATAAACAATATCAAAATTCTTGGAAGTGATATTTTCACAAGCAGCATCATGCTCGGGATGTTGCGTAACAGTGTCCCACGCGCTTCCCGACCATTTACGTGTATTAAGATCAGCTCCAGCATCTAAAACTCCATACATCAATTCATTAGAATTGGGACGTGATACCAATTCGACCCAATTCGCTATACCTCCGGAAGCGGGAATATCCAAGAGTGTAGCTGCTGTCAAAGTTGTTCCATTCCAAATTCGATAATATTGATCCGTTGCCACTGAATCACCCCACATAAACATAGCCCTGCCTGAATTCTGTTCATACGCCACATCTATCGCCTTTTTTGACGACACAGCAGAAGTTGCATCCCAAACCGCCGCTGTTCCCATCGTTCCCCAAGTTGATCCATTCCAAGCCATACCATAAACATCCACATTGGAATCAGAAAAAAACATAGAAATTTCATTGCTGGAAGATAGTGGGTTTCTTTCTAATTCAATCCAAAACGGAACTCCACTGGTTGGAGGATCAGCAATTACAACCGGAGAAGACCAGCTACTGCCATTCCAAATTCGATATGATGGATCGACTGCATTGGCATTATTGTAAACCACAATCGCTCGATCACCGCTAGTTTCATAATCAATATCAAATCCGCGATAAGCATCATTAGTCAAACCGACATTAGCCAGGAGTGTAGTTGTCCCCCAACTTGATCCATTCCAAACTTGCACCCTAATATCTCCTGTGCTATCTAAAGTTCCCAGAATTGCTTCGTCTCTATTTTTAGCAAATTTAAGAACTAGGTATTGAATACTATTATTAACACTCGTAGCTGCTCCTTCTGCTTCCCAACTAGAACCATCCCAAATTCGATAATATGGAATTACTGTTGACTTGGAATAAACCATCATTGTTCTGGAGGCTGCTGCTACTGGCGCTTGCCAATTAGTAAAATATGTATCCAAAACCACCGATCCGATTCTTTGCAAATTTTGCGTCCAAGAAACAGTGGTTGTTGCTCGTTTTGTGTCAGCATCAATTGTGCTAATTTGTGTTTGACGCGTAAATTCTCCATTAGCATCAGAAGAGCCATTCAAATTCCACTGATTGCCTGTCGTTGTTAAACCCCAAGTTCCATCAGTAAGATTGGAAAAACTAGCATCTTTGATATTGCGAAGCGCTTCAATTCCTTCTTCGGCTAAATATGAAGCGCGCACCCGATCACCGGAAAGAACTGTTGACTCCTGACCATAAATAAGCGTTCCGATTAAAGCCGAGATGCTCAATGAAAAAAGCGCCACGCCTAAAAGAACTTCAACCAAAGCGAAAGCATATTTTTTCCTATTAATAAGTAAGCGTTCCTTTTTCATTGATAATTATTTGATCGGAATCATTATTTATTGTAGTTAGAGTGGTTGTTCCTGTTGCTGTTGGAAAACCGGTAAATTTGGCGAAAACTATCTCCGTCAGATTAGAAGCGACAATAGTTGTTGGCAAATCAAAAATTTCATCATAATTTGCATCACGCGTTGCATAACTGGCTCCCTTAAACAAAACCATACTTCCTGATTGAAACTTAACTCCCCAATTGCTATCTCCATTTACCGCTTGAGAAAGCATTTGCGCTCGCCGCAATGCTTGGACAGCATTATCAACAGCCACATCCAAATTATTTTTTGTTTGAAAAGATTGATAGACTGGAATGGAAATTCCACTGATCAACGAAATAATACCAATCACTAAAAGTATTTCCACTAAAGTAAATCCTTTTTTATTCTTCTGTGACAGTTTCTTCTTTTTCAATAATTGTTGTTTCATTTGCGTTTTTTTCTTTATTTTCATCTTCACCTTCTTTTTTAACATAATCACCCAATATCCAACCTTTTTCTCCATTACCTATTGCAATTAAATACCAATTATTCTGCTCCTCTTCAAAAGTATATATACCACCAGGATAAACCTTGGAAATTATTTTAGCTTTTTTATTTGGTTCAGAACGCACATTCAAGAAACCGGTTTCTGTGGATAAAATTTGAATTATTTTTTCTTCCTCCTTGGGAATAATATCTTCTTCAAAAATTTCCGTGGGATTTTCCAAAATAATTTCTTCTGCCGGCGGTGGCGTTGGATTATTTTGATTTTGATTTAAACCACCCACAAGACTATAAATAGGAAGGATCACTGCCATTGCCACGGAAACCACTCCCAACCAAACGAAAACCAAAAGAACCGGTTCCAACACCGTAGCTAAATTCTTGGTCGTATTGTCAGTGCGTTCTTCATAAATAAGACCGATTCTTTTCAATGTCTCTGTCAATTTTCCTGACCTCTCTGAAGCGAATATCATTTGTTGAACTGGCAAAGGAATTAATTTCCCAGCTTTTTTGTAACTCAAAAGACTTTTTTCAAAAGAATTCCCCTTATCAATATTTTCCTTGATATGTTCGTATAGTTTTCTATAAGAATAAAATTCACTACCTCGACAAAGAGAGTCCAACGCATCAATAATCGGCAAGCCCGCTTCAAGCAATAATCCTAAATTATAACCAAAACGCGCCAATTCAACTTCTTTTATCAAATCACGCACCTTGGGAAAACTTAACATCAAAAATTGACCAATAAACTTTGTTTTGCGAAAATAAAATGTAAAATAAAAAGCAGTGATAGCCAATATCAGAAACATTGGCACGGCGACATAGCCATAAACTTTCAAAAAATTTCCAATTCCGATCAAAACTTTTGTCACCAAAGGCAAATCAATATTAAGTTGAGAAAAAACCGTTGATAAGCGAGGCAAAATAAACCAGGATATTCCAATGCCAATGAAGATTGTAAGAAAAAAAACAAAAGCCGGATACATCATCGCTGAATAAATCTTAGAACGAAAAGCTCTTTCTTTTTGTTGCTGAATAGCTATCGCCGCCAAATTTTCTTCCAATCGGCCCGACTCCTCGCCCATTCGAATAAGCGCGTTAACATAACCGGAAAACAAATTAGTTTTTTCCAACGCTTTCCACAAACTAGATCCGCCAGACACTTCGAATTTCAAAAAAACAATTATTTTTTTCATCATCCGGGATTTGGCGGTTTTTTCAATAGAATCCAACGCTGAAAAAAAATCCATACCGGAAGAAACCAGCATAGCCAAATTATCCACAAAAAAATCCTTTTCTTTTCCAACAGAATTCCAGAAATTATTTTTTGGAATATCTATCTTTTCTTTTTCCTTCTTCCTTCTCCAATGCCACCAATAATGTTTTTTATTTTTGTTTTTCACCAATGTGTTTATGTCGGATTAGCTACTCTTAGAAGTTCTTCCAGAGTAGTTGCTCCGCTTTTGACTTTTTCAATTCCATCATCGAAAAGCGAGCGAGCGCCCTGTTTTCTGGCCAAATCCCAAATTTCCTTAGCTGAAGGATTTTTGACAATCAAATCTTGAATCTCTCTAGTTATTCCTATAAATTCAAAAATAGCCGTTCTCCCCTTGAAGCCGGTTCCATTGCAAGCTTCGCAACCTTTTCCTCTATAGAGGGTAGTTTTTTTATCTTTGAAATATTCCTTGGCTGACGGAAAAATCTTTTCTAAATTTTCAATTTCCACTTCTTCGCTTGTGCGGCAATTTTCACATATTCGACGAACTAATCTTTGAGCGATAATCAGATTCATTGTGGAAGCCAAAAGAAAATGTTCAATGCCCATATCCAAAAGCCTGGGAACTGTTGAAGATGCGTCATTGGCATGAAAAGTTGAGAGTAAAATATGTCCGGTCAATGCCGCGTTAACTGCAATTTCAGCTGTTTCTTTATCTCTGATCTCTCCCACCAAAATGATATCCGGATCTTGACGAACAATGGATCGCAAACCTTCAGAAAAAGTCAGATTGGTTTGCGGATTGACCTGGATTTGATTTATTTCTCCAATTTTAAACTCCACCGGATCTTCAATGGTTGTTACGTTTACCTCAGGACAACTCAAAATCTTCAAAAGAGCATACAATGTTGTGGTTTTTCCCGATCCAGTCGGACCAGTTACCAAAATCATTCCGAATGGTTTTTTGGAAGCTTTCAGTAAAATTTCCTGATCCTTCTCAGAAAGCCCAAGGTCGGACATCGTGAAACCCTTAACATATTCCGAAAGAAGCCGAATAACAATTTTTTCACCATCCAGCGTCGGCACCAATGAAACTCGCATATCCACCATATGACCGTTGCGTCTTTGATAACGAATCGCTCCATCTTGAGCGCAAAAATGTTCATCAATACGCAGTCGCGATTGAACTTTCACTCGATTAAGAATATTTTCATAATATTCTTTGGAAACCCTGCCGGCTTCTTGTAAAATTCCATCTATTCTAAAACGAATGATAATTTCTTTTTCTTGCGGTTCAAAATGGATATCCGAAGCTCGATACATTATTGCATCTTCAAAAATCTCATCGATCATTTCCGGAGCAAAAGAGACATCTTTTTTTATTTTCTTGAATCTAATTTCCAGCGAACGTCGATAATGAATAAAAGAGTTATCAATATCCTCCATCACAGAATAGGCCAATTTTATTTCTTTTCCGCTAAAAATTCTTCCCAACTCCGAAGGAAAATTCTTTTGTTCCGGATTATCGGTTGTCAAAACAACGTCCTTTTCATTCTCAGAAAAAAGAACCAATCTATGTTTCTTGGCTATCGCCTCAGGAATTTTCAAAACACTTTCCTTGGGAGCCGGATGAGAATTGAGATCGGCATAAGGAATCTCGTAAAATTCAGCCATAGCTTGCCCAAGAATATCTTTGGTGATCAACTTATGACTCAATAAATATTCATCTATTGGAGTTTTATTTTTTTGAAAAAATTCAAAAGCTTTTTGCGCATCTTCCTGGGAGACATACGCGCTATCAACAAGAATCTTGAGTATTTTACTTTCTTCCATACGAAAATTTTGTTTTTATTTTTGCAACGATGCTATTAAATAAACTTTTCCACTCTCCTCACAATTTCCGTCAGCGGAGTGTCAGATTTAACAAAAAAATCACGCGCACCTAAATTCTTGGCCTTTTCAACATCCTCTTTTTGACTTAGATTGGAAGTTACTATTGCCGGCGTGTTAATATTTTTTTCACGTAATTTTCCCAATAGAGTAAAACCGTCCATATTGGGCATCATAATGTCCACCAACAACAAATCATATTTTTCTTTATCCAATTCCTTCAAGGCTTCCATTCCATCAAAAACCGCCTTGGCAAAATACCCGGAATTATTCAACTTGAGTTCCATAGCTTTGGCAATGGGTTTTTCATCTTCCACGATTAATATTTTTTTTTGACTAGGCATAAAAGTATTTTTATTCTAATTTTTCAGAAACTTAAAAATGACAAAGATTGTTCTTTCCTATTTTTATATAATACCACAAAAATCCAACTTTAAAAAATTTAGCTTAATAGCCTATCCAGTTCTTCGATTTATCAAATAAATCAAAAAATGCCACGCCTACGACAAAAAGCAAATAGAGAGCTGTCAAATATCCAATCGATTGAAAATATTCCAAACAACAATGGGGACCATCCTTTTTTCTAACAATGCTTCTGAGAAAAAACATTGTCCAGATATGCACCAAAAAAATAACCACCAGCGACAACGAAAACGCGATTATTGCGTAGGAAGAGGAACTGATATATTGAAACAGCGATCCGAAAAAGAACAGAATGATAATCCAAAGCATTTCCGTGTCCCAATAACTGTTATTGTTCTTGAATTTTTTGAAACTTGACCAATACAAAAGCGGCACGCAGAAAAAATTAATAGCAGCGCCTATGAAAAAAATAACTTCCGCCGAAAATCCCTTGGGAATAGTGTCCCTGTATAAATATAAGAAACCGACGCTGTCTAAAAAAATAATTGCAAAACCCAAAAATAACACTAATCTGGAAATATATAGTAACAGCCTTCCCTTCAAATCGAAAGGGTTCATTTCCCAAAAACATTCTCTTTTGTTTAAAATTTTAAAATGGCTAGTCTTTTTTTTACCAAACATAATATGTATTTAAAAGAATTATTTTTATTTTATCAACGCTTCAATTCCTGGCATTTTGTTTCCGCTCAAATATTCCAACATCGCTCCGCCGCCGGTGGAAACAAAAGAAATTTTCCCGATCAAACCATTTTCTTCCAGAACTTGCACCGATTCTCCGCCGCCAATCAAGCTAAACGCCCCGCTTTCCATAACTGCGTCTAAAATAATTCTGGTGGATTTGTCAAAAGGGCTTTCTTCAAATTTTCCCAACGGTCCATTCCAAATAACAGTCTTTGCCCCGGAAATTATTTCTTTGAATTTTTCAATAGTTTTTTCTCCAATATCCCGCCGCTGCTCGTCCGCAAAATCAACCGGCAAAAAAACTTTTTCCGAAAAAGAAATTTTTTGTTCAATCGCTTCATTGGCAATCATTCCTCCCACCAAAACCGCTTCATAACTATTTTCAAATTTTTGAATCAAAGGAAGTTTCGTTTCTATTTTTGCTCCCCCAATAATCGCCACTGCCGGATGAGCAGGCTGACTGAAAACATTGTTCAGATTTTCAATTTCTTTTTGCAACCAAAAACCGGCAAAGCCGGGCAAAAATTTCGTCACGCCTGTTACTGACGCTTGATCTCTGTGGCAAACAGAAAAAGCTTCATTGACGAACACATCAAAATTAGCCGCCAATTTTTCCGCAAAGTCATCCTCATTTTCTTCCTCCCCCTCATAAAATCTGACATTTTCCAAAAGAAGAATTTCATTTGCCGCAAGATTAATCATCGCTTCGTTAACTTTCTCTCCAATGCAATCATCGACAAAAACCACTCTTCTTCCCAATATTTCTTCCAGAGTTTCCCTAATTTGCGAAAGAGAAAATTCCGGATTTACTTTTCCATTTGGTCGTCCTAAATGCGAACAAACCGCCAACTTTGTTCCTTCTTGAGATAAGATAAAATCCACTGTTTCTTGGCAAGCTTCCAACTTGAATTTTTCTTGAATTTTTCCATCAGAAATTCCCACATTAAAATCCACCCGCGCCAAAACTTTCTTGTTCTCCAAATCCGCATCTTGTATTTTCTTCATTTTTTGTTCGTTTATTTTTTTATTAGCAACAAACACTTTTCAATAATTTCATTATACAACAATTCTAATTTTCCACCCAATCAAAAACCCCGGGTCATCCGGAGTTTCTTTCGAACGGCTATCACGCCGTTCTAGCCATTCAGTTCATATCGCACTCCTTGCCCAACTTCCCCGATTTGCCTGATTTTTCCTTCTTTTTCCAGTTCATCCAAATAAACCGTAACGGTAGAATCGGCAATGCCCAAAAGCGTTTGGATTTCGCCATTGCCCGCTTTGCCTTTCTCTTTCAAAAATTCCAAAATCTTTTCCTTTCTTTCGTTTTTCACCCGCGCTTTTTCTCGATTAACTTTCCCAATTCCCGAAATATCCTCCGCCAAAACTTCCTCTTTTTTGGTTTCTATTTGTTTGTCCTCACTCTTCAAAGCCCAAGCAATCACAAAACCAACCACCACCCCAAAAACCAAAACCACAATCGTAATCATAAATTTTTTGTTTTAAAAAATTATTTTTTTCGCTATTTTATTCTTTTTGATTTTCTCGATGATAGAAAATTTTGTTCGGACACAACATTTTTACCGGTTTTTTGTTCCAATTCCAATCGAGCATTCTTGGCAACCTGTCCACCTCTTTTGGATGGTATTTTATTTTCTTCCAAACCTTTCGTTTCCATTGTTTCCGCAATCTGCCGAGTAGAAAGCTCTGCCAAGGCTGTGAAAACTAATTCAGCATCCGTCATATGATCGCGTAGATTTTGCGTTTTCAATCCTTTCAAATTTTTATGACCTTTAATAGACAAGTCACTCCATTCTTGATGAATAATATTAGTCAAAATCGCATATTCTTCTTTTTCTTTCACTGCATTATCTTTCCAATAGTCCGTCAACTTGTTTCGAATTTCTTGACCCATCATCCTCTGCTGAATCCATTTCTGACTCCTTCCCATTTTTTGCCAATAATCGCGACTGCGATTAAGCGCTTTTTCCGGATCACTCATTTCCTGCACCCTTTCATATCCAACTTTCGCCAGCCAAAGCTTGATCGGTTCAGCTTTTTTGCTTGGAATAGATTGAATAATACGAAAAAGATGCTCCGGATTGCCAGCCAGAGTTTTTCTAGTTTTTCCACTTTCGGTATCCATTTCTACCTGGGGACAATTTGTCCCTATGTATTTTCCCAATTCAACATCTCTTTTTCTTAATTTTTTCAAATAATCCGTAGGATTAGCGCTTTCCGTAAGCGCGAAAACAATATCCACCACAGAGAAAAACCAGGTCTCAGTTTTTTCATCCCAATATCTTCGAATTTGCCGCCCCTCAAAAATCGCTAAATTTTTCATTTTTTTCTTTCGCATATTTTTAATTTTATATCTGCCACTACAATACTCTCAAATCTAAAAAAATCCACCACTTTTTGAATTATTCTCTATAAAGATAATACCGATTACAAAATAAAATGCTGGCAAATAAAATATCATTATATTTTTTCATATTGTTCAAAAAATTACTTTTTACTTTTTCTTTTTATGATCCTCAATTATTTCCTCCCTTTTCTCCTTTGTTATTTCATAATTTTCACCATATACTATTTTTTATTTTTCAAAAGTTTTTTACCTTTTCAATCCCATCAACCATTTTCCCCACTCGGTGAAAATGGTCTCACTTACTTCCACCCTTACCCAATCATCTTCCAAACAATCTGCTACTGCGAAATTTGGATAACTCCCGCGAGAGTTTGTTATGGGATGTTTTATTGGACTTTTTTAAATTCCATATTAATTCCGAAATAGTTGCCGCTTTCGGCATTTTCAACAAAGGCGATTTTGTATTCCTGATTTTGTCCCTTGGCCTCGCAATCCTTCAATTTTTTTGATAATTTCTTGTTTTAATTTTTATTTTTTTCGCTATTTTATTCTTTTTAATTTTATTTTTTAAAATTAATTGCGAAAATATCCATAAATTCTTGCCCTATTTCACGCATTTTATCTAAATCTTGAGATCCTCATATATTTTTTTTGCTAAATGTTGAGCAAAATTTACCGCAACGGCATTTCCTATCATTTTATATCCATCAGCAATATCACGATATTTAAAAATAAAATCATCAGGAAAAGTTTGAATTCTTGCGCATTCACGGACAGACAAACGACGATATAAATGCTCTTTTCCGGGAACAAAAATTCTTTTGTTTTGTTCAATAAATTTCATTTTTGGTGCTTGTGGATGAATTGGAGCGTGACGACCACCAGCTTGGATTGTGAAAGATGGCTCATCCCATGAACGCACACGGTTTCGCGACATATAAATTGAAGAAAAACCACCATTCATATATTCATGATTTGGAATTTTTAACACATCACCATTTGTTTTATTTTTATCTAATGCAGGTTTTGCTAAACGTAAATCATAAATAGCGTCTTTTAATACTGGTTTATATTTTTGTGGCTCTGGAAATTCAAATTTTTTCTTTAATTTTTTGTTATAACCCACAATAATGACACGCAATCTATCTTCTGGCACATCATAATCATTTGCATTTAATAGTTTGCAAGAAATTTCATATCCAGCATTTTCAAATTCTTTTATTATATTTGAAAAAGCTTCTTTATGTTTAGGATGAAGAATGCCCGACACATTTTCTGCAAGAAAAAATTTTGGCTGTTTTTCTTTTAATAAACGAATGTAATCATAAAACAATTTTCCTCGTTTATCATTTATTCCACGACCAGCTCCAGCCTCGCTCCAGCTTTGGCAAGGTGGTCCGCCAATAATTCCGTCAACATCGGGAATTTCAGAAGCAGGGACATCAACGATACTTCTTTTGTCAAGTTTTGTTTTCGGAAAATTGTATTCAAAAGTTTCCCAAATTGTGGGGTCGTATTCATTTGCCCAGACGACATGAAAACCAGCTTTTTCAAAGCCTAGGTCAAGCCCTCCTGCGCCTGTAAACAATGAAGCTATTTTCATAATTATTTATGACTAATGTTTAGCGTATTTTTAAATAATTTTTTTGGTGATTTCAAAAGATTTATATCAAATTTCAAAGATGATTCAACTCTGGAACTGGCATTGTGAATGCGAAAAGAAAGCGTCCAATCATTATTCATAGTTACTATTGCTGTTGTTTGACTATCGGTTTTAAAACAAATATCAATAATTTCTGTTGGCAGTGGAACTTTCGGGGTTTTATATTTTGGAAGAATATCATTAAAAGGCAAATTTAATGTTCCATTTAGATTGTAAGCGTGTATTTCTACGCTATTTTTGCCTTTAATAACCTTGTAAAAATCTTTATTTCCAACTAGGTATGCGACCAAATTAGACGCTACTTTTTTAGAATCTTTTTTATAAATTTTTTTCAATTCTTTTATAAAAGCTTTTAGGATTGGGATATAGATTGACGAATGATAATCGCCAAGCTCACTCCATTTTTTCTTTGCACCACTTTCTTTCCTAATTTTTTCCAAGTTATCAAAAATAGGTATTACTGTCTCAAAATATTCTTTTGATGTTTTTGCCCCAAGCCATTTTTCACCAAAATCAATGGTTGAAGATAATCGGGAATGTTTTACTGCGTGATGATTATTTTTAGCCGATACTCCAATTTCCCATTTTTGCAATAAACGAATTGCTAAAACATCTCTTACATCACCAGATTTTCCGTGTTGATCTGATAAAATTTCAAGTTGCAAAATATCATCTTTGCCAATATCGTTTGAAAGTCGTGGTTCTATGTCCATCAGAAAATTAACCGCAAAACTAGCAGTAAGTAAATAATCACTTTTCTCATTTTCACTCAAATTTTCAAAACAACCTTTTGCAATTTTAAAAGAAGAATTTTTAATAACCTCAAGATTTGTTTTGTCCTTCAATTTTTCTTCAAATTGAACAAGCAAAGCATATTCAAAAGATTTTCCAGTTGTCATTTGTCTTGATGCAGTAGTAGTCATATTTTTATTATTACATTTTTCTATTTATAAATATTTTTTGGAGCGGAAAAACACCATAATTCCCTCCATAATCAAAAAAAATATTTCGGCTAGTTATCAAAACTAATTGCTAATGATATTATATCACTACACACAATTCCACGCAATTGTGGATAACTTAAACATTCATA
>AMFJ01033368.1_pt1 | contig 34797 bp, 29 predicted proteins | sample 427208 | NCBI WGS metagenome assembly AMFJ01 (sample SAMN02954298, study PRJNA114691) | groundwater metagenome | biome: aquatic; feature: subsurface aquifer; material: sediment; isolation source: subsurface aquifer sediment | place: USA: Rifle, CO | collected 2008-08 | reverse complement strand
AGAATGACAACGAGGTTCCGCTATTCGAGAACTGTGTCCACGAAGAACCTAACTCGCTACAATCAGCAAGCGAGCGAGCCTCCTGTTCTTGATTTCCTTGTTGTGTTGGCACTGGCTGATTTTCCTTGTTTTGCCACCAATAAACTCCACCACCGACAATAACTGCGGTGATGATGATTGCGAGGACGACCGATACTGTATTGGATTTTGTTTGTTCCATATTTTTTTGGGTTAATGAATGAGTTATTGATTATTAAAAGCTTACCATTGATCATGGATAATAGATAGCCCAATTTCAGCTAACGTTCGCGTGTATGCGAAGCTTGTCATCGACATAATATGCCCTAAGGGCGACTGCTGGCAAATATGGGAGATGGGGGCCGTTTCAAATGGCCGGCCCGAACCGTAAAGCCGCTGTTAAGAGCAAGCGCTGTACCCATTCCTTATTGCACTATAATCACTTCTCCATCACTGATAGTTTTAAAGGGGATGTTATTTTTAATGCAAAACTCAACTTCTTTACTAACGTCAACGGACTCTGGGTGATCCGATTCAAAATGCGGCAAAAAGGCATAATCAATAAGGCCCAGACCATCCCAAATTGTTTCTTTGAGTTCCTGGTAAGGTGTGTCTGTGGCATCATCTACGATTGCGTAAGCTTTCAGGCTTGAGGAAAGCACACAACAGCCAGCACTATAGCCTCCATATAAAAAGTCTTTTCGACTGGCTAGCTGTTTTACAATTTCATCCATGCCGCTTAGTCGCATGGCTTGGCGAAGAACAAAAGTATTTCCACCGCTTACCCAAATACCTCCCAAGGTATCCAGTTTGGATTTCAATTCCTTTTGTTTGTTGAAGTAATTTCGTAAATCCAGTTCTTCAACTTCAAAGCCAAGATGTTCGAGTGAGTCCATGTCGGACTGGATGTGCTTTTTTCGTCTTTCCGAGTATGCACCGGTAAAGTCTAGCGCATTGGGAATATAACCCATTTTTTTGTTGGACGCTGACATTAGCCCTTTTAGCTCTTCCATGTTGTCCCCGATTTTATAAGATGATAGATATAGTTTCATAGTTGCAGTAGGGTACAGCGATTGCTCTTAACATTCGCGTGTATGAGAAGTATTTGGACGAGTGTAACGAGCCGCTGGCGCGCTGTTAGGCAACGTAACTAAAATAACTTAACACCCAACTCTTTTAGCTTTTGCGCAACAAAGAAAAGCGGAAGACCCATGACCGTGTAAAAGTCGCCATTAATGCGTTCCACAAATGCAGCTCCTCTCTCTTGTATAGCATAAGCACCTGCTTTATCAAGAGGCTCTCCGGTTTTGATGTAGCCATCGATTTCATCAGGTGAGATTAGGCGTAGCATAATTTTACTGACTAATGCTTCGTTTATTTCGGTACATGTTGATGTGTCGATGAGTGTAACTCCGGTAATAATCTCATGTGTCTTTCCGCTCAGTTGCTCGAGCATTATTCTTGCTTCGTTTTCATTTTTTGGCTTTCCAAGGAATTTCCCATCGAACGAAACAAATGTATCGGCACCAATTACTATCGCTGCGCCATCGATCTGTTTTGCAACATCTCTTGCCTTTCCTAGACTCAAAAACTTTGCAAGTTCATATTGATCTGATTTTGCTGTCATATCCTCTTCGTACGACGAAGGTATAACTTCGAAAGGCAATCCAAGTTTTGAAAGAATCTCTTTTTTTCGTGGTGAACCAGAAGCAAGAATAATGCGTTTCATTGTTATAGGTTACTTATGTTGCTTAACGTATGCGTGTATGCGAAATTGAAAACCCCGAATCCTTATCTACTGTATCAAAAGAGGCGGGGTTTTTCAATTTGCTTGTCCAGTGCATCATATCTGGGAACGCATACACGCTGTTAGGCGATGTAATGAAAAATTTACAAAATTTTGGCAATTTATTTTTTTTCGGCACGAGTAAACATGAACTTGGCTTTATGAAAATCAGCCTCATATTTAGCGTCACTGACTTTTTGTACTCCAGAAAGTTTTTCAGCGGCTTTTAGTGACGGGGTATTGTCTAGGCTGATTGTGAGCGTGACGAAGGGCAAGCCCAGTGAATCCATAAGGGCATCTTTGCATTTTGCAGCCAGACCTTGCCCCCGATACTTCGGATCGACGACCGTGTGGGTGATGTTCTGATCGTCTTCGGTATCATAGACCCCGGCTATCCCGACCTTAGTACCATCTTCAGCGCAGACTGTGAAATAGTGCTGATTCGTACAATTCTCCTGGCCCAGTGCTATCCAACCATCCTCACCTTCCAGTGATTTAAAATAGTCCATGTCGAAGCCAGTCAACCTGATTTTATCGATTTTTTTAACTTCCCGCTGTGCGTCGTGATTGTATCCTGATACTTCTGACATAAGATAATACGAGAAAAAAATAAATGACCAACCCCCCAAATTTCACCCGATAAACTGCTTGGCCGTTCACCGGAACCAGATACGCGTGTTAGGCGATGCGCTGTTTTCGTAACAGCATTTTGTCTAACGTTCGCGTGTATGCGATGTTTTCCGTAGCAAATATTGGAGATGGCTTTAGAAAAGCCCGAACCGCATACGCTGTGTTATGTGATGTACATGTTTTCCTTTAATTCGCCTCAGCGAATTGCTTTTAAAAGAAAGCGGATTTGATTTTTCCGTTTGGGCGAGGGGCAAGAGGGGTTAGGGGTGAATGCCCTGAGACACAAAAAAAAATATCAATGAAGCACTTTCCTTATTCAATCTATGTTGCAAAGGCAAACAATTGTTGCTGGGCAAAGATTGGTTCAGGAACTTCTTCTTCAAGAATCTCGCCATCTAGCATTTTAATGATCGTGTCGCCAATATAGTAACCGAGGTTTACTGGCACAGCATTACCAATCTGTTTATACTGATGACCTACAGAGCCAGCGAATTCCCAGCTATCTGGGAATGTTTGTATGCGAGCATATTCTCGTACGGTAAGCGGGCGTGTCTCATCTGGATGACAGCGTTCAGTTTGTTTTTGAGCAGGACTACAGGTGAGCGTCAGTGATGGCTCATCCCATGATAATCGTCGTGCCATCCCAGTCTTGCCCCCACCCATGTAAAAACTCGCCCCCATGTACTCTTTCTGCAAATGTTCAGGTAATTCGCGCCAATACCCGCCCGGCGGGATTAATTCCATTATTTTTTTCTTTTTTTCTGGATATTCTTGGCCTGGTGATTTTGGACATTTATGCAGCGCTTCTCGAAGCGGAATAATATAGTCTTTTTCTTTCGGAAATGAAATTGGAATATCTAAATCTTTTCGGACACCAATAATGATAAGACGCTCTCGTTTTTGGGGTATATCCAAATATTGAGATCGCAAAACTTTGTATCGCACTTTATAGCCTAGCTCTTCAAGGACACCAACCATGGTCTTTAGTGTTCTGCCATTATCGTGATTGAGTAAGCCTTTTACATTTTCACCGATGGCAATCTTTGGCCGCACTTCTTTGACACATCGAGCAAATTCAAAAAATAGTGTACCGCGTATATCCTCAAAACCCATTTTTTTGCCAGCGTATGAAAAAGTCTGACAAGGAAAGCCGCCTTGGACAATGTCGGCCTGCCCCTCGCTGAAGGTGAGATTTCGTACATCACCCTCTACTACGTTCCAGTCTGGTTTATTTTTTCGAAGCGTTGCGCAGGCGTGTTTATCAAACTCATTGAGTAGTACATGCCGAATCCCAGCATGTTCCATTCCTAACGCTGTTCCACCGGCACCGGCAAACAATTCAATCGCTGTGTATTTAGATACGATCTTATTTTTCAAAATTTTAAATTTACTTTTTTTGTCGCCTTGAGTTTTGTTTTGTATTCGTCTTATTTCCTCCAAGCTAAACATCCGATCATTTCGCTCATCTCGAAAAGATTTTATTAAACCTTTTTTATCCCACCGGCGAATTGTGTCCACAGAAATTCCCAATTTTAGGGCAGCAACTCCGGCAGTAATACTTTGAGTAATGTTTGGCATAAAAATGATAGAGTTTTACTCTATCATCATTATACCAAATAACCATTGCATAGGCAAAGGTTATTCTGTGGAAAAGGCTCTTTCAAACAGTTTGAAGTACTCTTTCGCCTCTTTCAGGCTTAGTTTGTAATTGTGGTTGTCAGCGATAACCTGTGGCAGAACCTCAAATAGCTCCTGTAAGGCGTGTTTTCTGCCAGTAGCGAGTGTATAAAAGCTCTTGCCATCAATCACCCGAATCTTTTTATTTGACGGTCGTCTTTTCTTCGTCTTGTTATCAGAAGGAGTGTACGGCTTATCATATGGCTTCTTCCCTTTTGGAATAATCTCCACCACGTAGCCGGTATAATCAATACACGCTGAAATTTTTAGCGTTGACTTAACGGCGTCATACACTGCGACCATGTGATTGCCTTTTGTGGTATTGTATTTGTTTTTTATCTCGGCCACGATCTTCATTTTTTTACTCACAACATCGAGTCCGCCGCCAGCTCCTAAATTTTTCCAGCCAGGAATAGCTCCCAATATTTTTTGATGAAAATCACCAATGGCGTTTTGCATGGTTTTCTGTGTTTGTCTGGCTTTTTCTTGCTCAACCCAGTCCTTGAAAGAAATTGAACGTGTCATGCCGTGAAAAAGGGCTGAAAATGGATCAATGACATTTTTGTAGAGCTTCACCTGTGCGTCGTGCTCGGCTGATTCAATGATTTTGACCACACCAGCGACAGCCGATGAAAGGTCTTTATCGGAGATGAATTTGAGATACGGCATAGGGTTTGTTTAGGTGAATTGATTATACACTTATGTGGGGATTTGTAAATTGATTTTGGGCGAAGGGCAGATGGGTTAGTGGTGAATGCCCGAAGTCCAAAACACATTATTTTAAATCAGAAATTAGATTTTCAAAACTATCCGAGTTTACCCAGTAGTTGTTAGGATTATTATTGAGGAATTTTTTTGTTTATCTTCTTTGAGTGGTTATTTTATCGCCGCGTCCATTGCTACTCAACAAAATATTAGAATATTTTCCTTCTAAAAATGAAATGTGCGATACTCCATTTTTTTGCCCGCTCGCTCAAAATCGGCTAGGGAAATTTATTTTGTCCATCCTAATATATTTTCGTATTTTTTATTCAACGTAAAATAAATGTTTTTGATTATTTTTTTATGTAACATTTCATCACTGCTCCCGGCAGGGTCTTTAATAGCTCTGTGACGCGTAGTCAGTTCTGAAAAACGATGAATTTTCCATGCGTAATTCGGAAATTGATTTATCAGAGAATTTTTTGCTGTTGAATATACTTTACTATCCATAGCGATAACCACGCTTGCCTTTTTCATGATAGTTCCCGAGATTTTTTGGAAACTGTGCTTACTTATATCAATGTTGAGTTTTCGCAATGTTGATTTTGCAGCTTCCCATTCTTTTAGATATTCCGAAAGATGTTTGTGTTTTGGCAATTCAGTTCCTTTTGTTCCCTGCAACCCGTAAGAATCAACCAAAAATCCCGCACCGATTTTGCGTTCTTTCAAAATTTTTTTCAAAGATTCGGCCGCTATAACGGAACGATGGATGTTACCATTGCAAATAAATACGATGAGTTTATTCATAACATTATTATACAATAAAAAAATGAGGGTGGAAACTGCGTTGAGTTTCCACCCTCGTACTAATCGAGAACGATGATCTGTCGCGTTGCGCAGTCGAGAACAGCCGAATTGGCCGCCGCCAACTTTTGGTACACGCTTTCGCCGCAACCTATGCACGCGGGCATCTGAAGTTCGATGGACCGAATGCACATGTGTGATGCAGGGCCCCCGACTTTGGTGATGATTCCTACCGCACCGGAGTGAAATAGGAAATCGTAGCCGGGGTCTGCATTCGGCAGCAGAACTAGAGCACCCCTGACATCGGCTTTCACCCCCAATCGCTCGATCACGCACACGCGTGCCTTTACGGTTGAGTTAGTGATGTACGATGGCATCGCTTCGCTGAACATGACTACCTCAAGATTAGTGAGACCTGGAATTATCACATCAGGCAGCAAAACAGGAGGTTCATGCTCGGCTTGGCTCGAGCTCAAGGATGTTGAATCGCTTAAGCACGCCCACAGCTCTTCCCAACTCACTCGAGACGCATCGCACTCGGAGATTCCTCGTTGTGCGAGTTGGCACTTGAATTTTGTCGCGAAGAGATGCAACGACCGACTGAACAGGAACTTCATGCGCTCACGGGCTTCCATGAACGTCACAATGTGCCTGAACTCAGTCGTGTCCTCGAACACATGGGCGTGTCTTTGCGACTGAGTCACTTCCGCCCGTTCCATTTGAGCAAACAGATAAGTGTTCGGGTCATCCGCGTAGGATTCGCCAAAAACACTGAACTGCCCAGGCCGCAGGTGTCCGTACCGCTCGACGACTTCCTCTCTGGCGATCGTGCCGTTTCGACACGCCACCAAATCGGATTGAAGTCGTTCGTTCACCGAACGAATGTGTCCACTCATCAGAACGTTGAGATCTTCACGCGGGTGCAACTCCTCGAACCTGCTCTTCCAGTAGAAAGCGAGGCGTGCGACACGGGCAAACATTTCCGTGCCGTGCGCAACATGCTCTAGGATAGCACTTAACGAAGCGTCACCCATAGATGCGGTGCGTTGCTCGTAGTCGGTAGCGAATGTATCAAAGTTTTCCGCTTGCGCTGTGGACACTCGCGAGAAAACCTCACCAATGCGCAGAAATGCTTCTCGGACGATTAACTTTTCGCCATCGTTGAACTGCGCTTCCTGCATTACTCCTTCGAGCTTTTCACCACAGCCCATAGCGAACACGTCAAACTCCACACGACTCTGAAGCGCTGAGTTGTTTACGAGCACATTCCGATAAACGCGAACCATTCGCTCGTAAATCTCGTCAGAGATTCCACACGGGCGAAAGCTGAACGCCGCCGCTCGCATGGATACATATGGCTTGCCCTCTACCACGCGAAGCACTCCGATGTCGAGTGGATTGTATCCCATGTCTCGCCGCACCCGTTCGACGATATTATCGGCGAACAAGTACTTGAAGATTGAGATGTCGAGCGGCGTTGGAGCAATTCCAAGCAACTCAACGGGATTGATGTCGATCATGTCGCCAAGCACATCGCCGCGGAAACGGGATACGACCAGCTTATTGACCGATTTAATCCGCTCGATCAGCAACTTCTCCGATGCATTGTCCATTGCTGCCTGCGCAGTGGTGATGGGTCGGCACTGGAGAATATAGAGTGTGTCGCCCTGAACGGCAAACTCTACATCAAGGCTGGACGACCGGAATCGCCGCTCGATTGCCTTCATGGCGACGATGAGCTTCCGGAGCCATACATCCTTCACACTTGCGAGCTTTACTCCGCGAGCGATCCGAATGAGTCGGCCGTTAGCCGCACCGCCGACGATCGTCTCTCCAACTCCGCTTGAGACCGAAACGGCATAGTAGCCGTCGGCTTTGGCGAGATCATGCGAGAAGATGACACCGCTCATTTCGGCTTCAATCATTTTCTGAACGATGACCGATACACCAGAATCGGTGAGTTCCAAACCTCGCTGTTCTGCGTAATGAGTCACAACTTCCGTTTTCTGCGTTCCGGAACTACGTACCTCATCGGCTGCAGCGCGGATTGCTTGTTCAGTCCACTGAACACGAAGTCTTGTGATGTACATTCCGGCGAACGATGCGCTGGAAGAATCTTCCAGATCCGCACTACTGCGAACCGCGACTGTATTTCCGTGGCGAGTTTTCAGAAACCCACGGATGATCTCAACTTGTTCGCTCTCGGACATGCCAGGGCGAAGCACGACGAATCTTGGAACGTTAATTCCGCGAATCGCTGAGAGAATGCCGAGGTTTTCGGCCTTGCCATTTTTCATGATTGCCTCCTGTTTTGATTGTGAAGGAACTATCCAGCACGACGTTCGTACTGGTGGCTATACATTTTGGTAAAATATCCAGCCATCAACACAAACGAAAAACTCCTATCGCGAAGTCCGAGAGGAGTTTTGATGGCTAGGTTTAAGAAGATATGTTAGGCCAAAGCAAAACTAGGACTTTGCGAGTAAGTCTGCAAAGCCCACCACCAATTCAATGAAATTATGCTTCGGTTGGATTTCATAGATTATGTTTGAATCTTAGCAAATTCTAGTTTTGAAGTCAATACCAGTTTTACAGATAGATACGGTGCTATGTGTATAAAATTATATATTAATAAATCGTTTTCGTAGCTGAGCGGAGAAAACACCATATTTCCCCTTATAAAAAAAGAAAAAGAAATTTTGTTTTGTCTTATTCAAAGAGTTCCTTAAATGCATTTCGTATAACGTTTCTGGCTATGCGATGTTGCGACCTAGGGGAGCAATTTGGGTGGAGAAGTCTGCAAGACTTCGTAACCTCATAATCCTTGTTATATTCCCCGAAGGGCTTAAATTTAGTGCAACGTCCCGAAGGGCGGGCGAAGAGTATCATTTTAATCAATTTTCCATCTTTACGCTTACAAGGCCTTCCTTGCCGTCACTCCATAGATAACCCGTGTACTTTTCTAGTTCTGGCGGCTCGACTTTCAATGGAGTTTCAGACTTACTGAAAAGAACGATTGTTTTGTACTGCTTGTCGCTGATTTGTTTTTTGGCTGAACATTTATCGAGGTCTCCCGAAAGGATAATTTTTTGCAGTTTCAAACAAGAATCAAAAACTGCGTCGCTGAATACTTCCATGTTTTTCACAAGTACAACACGTTCGTTTAAATCATCCAGCTTTTTAACAGCCTGTAAAAATAATTTTTCATTACCACTTTCTAGAATAATTGCTTGTGCATCAGTATTTAGCTGACTTTCTTCAGTGACAAAAGCAGTTTTTGATTCACTTCCTTTAATCTGTTGCAAAAAATTATCCTTGGCCATTGAATACGCTGTGAGAAAAAGTATCTTTGACCCACTTAAAAACAAGTCAGCGACCATTGCAACCGAAAAATGAGAGCCGCCAGCCTTTGGTGCATAGTGGATAAGGCAAGGAAGGCCGTCCTCGCTAATGTGATAATCTTCGTTGTTTAATAATATTGCGTCAGCCATAAGAGAAAAATTGATAAAATGATATTGCGCCTAACGTTCCGCAGTATGCGATGTGGCGCAATGGTACAATTTTTCTCATCATTGCGCCATATGGGCGAGGCCTCAGCCGAGCCGCAAACACGCTGTTAGGCAATAGTTGTGCTGATTTTTCCACCTTTAAAAAACCATTGATTCCAGTAGTTTATCAAGATCAGCTTCTTGTTCAGGCGAACCAATGATGTGCAAATTGTATGTTGCACCATTTATAACGACATCTGGCATGAAGTAATCAAGCGGTGTTATGCGTTCCCCCGACAGCGGTTCTATTAAATCACGGTTTACTTTGAGTATTTGCTTGCCATTCACGGTAAGTTTCTGGGCGGTGGCGTTTTCGTTTGGAAAGAGGAGAGCGAGTTCGGTTTCGCTTTTGCTGAAATCCAATGCTTTCCAATCCATTCCTGGACCAACATCGCTGTCCCCAAGACTCTGAAAATCGAGCGTTGAATAACCGATGAGCGGATATGGGTTGTTATTGACCAATGGTTGAGCGGGAGCGTCTGAAAAACTAATGTAATAGATTGTACCTACCATTGCCTCTGGACTAATTCCAGTTTCCTTTAATTCGGTAGTGCCCCACGAAGTTCTATAACAGAATGACAACGAGGTTCCGCTATTCGAGAACTGTGTCCATGAAGAACCTAACTTGCTACAATCAGCAAGCGGGCGAGCCTCTTGTTCTTGATTTACTGGTTGTGTTTGCGCAACTGGCTGGCTTGCTTTATTTATTGTCGTAAAATACACAGTTGTGCCGATTAAGATGATGACAACAACCACTAAAATCGCGATTAATGTTTTTTGATTCATAATATTTAGTTAATAGATTGATTATAAAATTCTGAGTTAATTCGACTTTTGAAATAAATTGCTAAAAAAATCTAAATAAAGAAGAAATTTGTAGCTATTTCACTTAACGTTCGCGTGTGTGCGATGTCCTGCGTAGCTTTAGCGAAGCAGGATATGGGTGAAGTGTAGCGGAACCGCATACACGCTGTTCGCTGATGTTGGGCTGGTTCTTAGTAAGATCTTTCAAGCGATTTGATTGTTTTGCTTTCATTAACTATTCTTTGAAGGTCATCCATGAATGGGCCATAATACATATAGCCAGTTCCCATTGTGAACGCTAAATAAAATTCTTGGCTGCCTGAATGTAGCGAATCTTTTGATAGAATGAGAAGATTACCGCCACATGGCGTACCCGCACTATCAGGGCATGTAACTGCAATATTTGCTAATTCTTTTAATCCCAGTTCACTAGGATCCTTTGTTATTCCATCGTTTCGAAACTGATCTCTTGTTGCGAAATACTCCTCAAGTGATTTTTGTGTAGCTGGAGTTGGATCGCTGGGGCCGGGACTTCCATTATACGGTAGAATGACTGTTTCCACGGCGGAATTTTTAGTCTGCCAGTAGTAAACTCCACCTCCCACTACAATTGCGGTTATGACGATAGCGAGGACGACCGATACTGTATTGGATTTTGTTTGTTCCATATGTTTTTTAGTTAATGAATAAGTTATTGATCATTAAAAGGACTCAGTTCCTTCAACTGGTAAAATAGTTGAAACAGCAGCACGCAAGGCCTCAATACGATCGTTAAGAGCCCCCTGCAATTCCTTGTCCTTTGTACACAAATCCTGTGGGCCATCTATAGTAATATAGGCATCGTCGATTTTAATATCATGGCCAGGCACTGGCTTTCGTGTGTCTGAACCTTCTGTAGTGTAAAGCTGTTTACTCTGAACGATGAAACCAATTGACCCTGGCCCACAAGTAGCATCTTTTTCCATAATACTCCTTGAAAACATATACACCGTTCTTCCGTTCTGCGTAGCTGGTTTTATTTCATATGCCAAATCATCTTTATATATTGCTGGTATTTGTAAGGTTATCCCCAATTCTTTGATGGTGAAAGTTGCGGTTGATTCTGTGTTGAGCGCCGACTTCCGCGCGGAGAATTGTGAGGAGCACCCGGCGCCCAAAATTATTAGAGCGGTGGCTGCGATAAATATACGTAAAGTATTTTTGGTCACAGATAATTTGTTATTAATAATTTGGCTTCTTTTATTATCAAGCTAATTAAGTTGATTTCATAACCTCCTGAATTGTTTTAACAATGGCCTGGACAAACGGATTGCTGTGTTCAAGTTTGGGAAAAACTTTTTTCCCCTCTCTCTCTTTTTTTATCATACCGGCATGCATTAAAATTCTTACGTGTTGCGACGCTAAAGGTATGGAGATATTCAAGATTCGCGCAATACTACTAACAGAGATTTTTGATTGCTTGGCAAGAATGCGAAAGATACGATAGCGATTGACATCACCAAGTATCTTAAAGGCTGCCGCCATACTTTTGTCGGTTTCACTAAATATGTTGCGACTTTTAATAATTTCTTTTTTATTAAGCATATAACCATCAATTTAATATTTGCTTATTTATTATATAATTTAAGTATATACCATCGTTGATACGCTATCTGGCATACTGATTGTGAGTTTCTCTTATCTTCGAATCTCGACAATATTGTCGAAAACAAGAGAAAGTGCGTCTGGTTTTAGTGAAGGCACAATGAAGTGCGACCCGTCGCGATTGAAAGAACGGTGTGTAAACTTTCGAGATCACATTATGGGCCCACACATAGGGAGAGGAAGCCGAAAGATATGCCCGATATCAGAAGGAAATTTACTGTGTCTTTAAGTCTGCGTATGCTGTAAAGAGCGGTAATAAACACTCGGAAGAAGCACGGAACGCTACGTAAACCTATCAAAAATACTCACCAATCAGTTAAATAATTATTTAACTAATTAACTATTTAAGTGTATAACATTGGCCTTAACCTGTCAATAGTAAGAAAAAACCAATGTTTTCAACATTGGTCTCTCTTTGTGCTGATGGCGTAAAACCGCCAAAACTCTTGCACTAGCATTCAACATTCACCTAGGCAGTCTGTTTTTTTTGGATAATATATAAGTCTTGACTGACAAGTGTAGGTTCATGTTTCGGTAGTATCAAGTTTTGAATCGTTATTGGTGTCGCCGGAAACAAGAACTATATCTGATTGCAAGTATCACCCACCATTGTTACATTAGTCATCGGAACTGTCACAACAAAGGAGGGATGAAGGCGGGTTGACATTGTAAAGGTCTCTGGTTCGAATCCAGATACGCCCATATCGAGATCATATATTATAACGTTCGCGTGTTTGCGAAATTAAAACCCCCACATCCTTATCTACTGTATCAAAAGAGGCGGGGTTATTCAATTTGGATGAGGGGCGAGCCGAACCGCATACACGCTGTTATACGCTGTTCAAAAAATATTTTTCATTCTCGTTTATCTGATAGGCTTTCTTCATTGATTGTAAATTTGATTTTTTCTATTTGAAAAATGAAAGAGGGGTTAGGGGTGAATTTCATTTTTCAAATTCATTATTTAGAATTTTTAAACAATTTGTTAAATGCTTCCAGCGCCTCTGAATCTGCCATATGTTCGGGCGGAGTTTTCATCAAGAAAGGGCATGCTTTAAATGCTTCTTTTTGTCTTTTCTTATCAACTAAAAATTTGGCAATTCTAATTGCGTCAACAACAGTTCCAGCACCGTTGATACTGATTTCATCTTCAATTACAGAAGTGATAAAAATTGGTGTACGCCCGAAAATTTCGCCTTCAATTACAAGATTGACCAATTTATGTCCTGAGGGTTCTCCAGTATATGAAAATTTGACAGTCGGTTCAGCGTCATCTTTTCCTAAAAACTTCTTTAGTGCCGTGCTTTTTGATTTTTCTTTATGAGCAAATCTGTATAATAAATTGAAATGGTCTGCGTTACCGCCACGATTTTCTTGGTGTGTTTTTGTAACTTTGATACCTCTCATTTTTAAGAGTTGTAACAAAAATCTGTTAAGAATTGTCGCACCGAGTTGACTTTTTGTATCATCACCCAAAAGCACAAGTCCTTTATCCTCAAACTTTTTTCTCCATTTAGAAACAGTTGCAAGTGGCGTTGGAATACAGTTAATAAAACTGCAACCTGCTTTTAGTGCTTCTTCTGCATAAAAATGAGTAGCTTGGTCACTTCCAGACGGCACAAGATTAACTACAACATCGGTTTTTGTTTCTTTGAGAATTTTTGCGACATCAACAACGGGCTTTTTGCTTTCATGGACAAAACTGCCTTTCATTTCATCAATTACGCCGTCAAGTGTTGGACCTCTATAAACAAGAGCGTCATAATTTATCGGTGTTGTAATTTCTTGGGTAACATTCATGCCCAGAGAAATTGCTTTGTGTAGTTTTTGACCAACTTTTCTCTCATCAACATCAAAAGCACAAACAAAATTAATATCTTTGACTTTGTAATTTCCAATTTTAGGATGTAATAACCCCGTTTTTTCTTCAGGATTTTTAGTATAGAAAGAAACACCCTCAACCAATGCTTTGGTGAAACTTCCTACTCCGATGATTGCTACATTGATTTTTCCCATATTCTTCACTTATTTTTTTGGTTGTACTAAAAATGATTTTGATTTTCTGTTATATGATTTAATTTCCTTGGCTTCTAAATGAGTATTGGCTTCTAAAAATTCATTAAATGATTTGTATTCGCCAGTACCTTTTATGTCCATATCATATAATTTCCAGTCATCTAAACAAAAGATTGCTGGTGCAGTAATAAGAGGAGAAAGAAAATCAAAAACTGCTTTTGATGAGCTGTAAGTATCGCAATCAACAAAGACAATGCCAATTTTACTGATGTTGTGGTTCTTTATGGTTTTATTATTGAGGGTTTCGTTGTACCAACCCTTAACCCAAGTTACTTCTTCAGGATTAACATCTCTTCTTTTCAAGCATTCTTTCATCTTCTCAAAAGAGCAAGCATAAAATCCTTTTTGCAGAACATCATGTTCTTCATCTGTACCTTTAGGCAATCCCTTGAAAGCATCAAAGCCGAAAAACCTCATTGATTTTATATTCAACTTTTTTGCTGTGAGGTATGCACTACCTAAAGATGAGCCATTAAAAACTCCAAACTCAAGATAATCGCCAACATTTTCTCCCTTGAGGTCTTGGAGCGTTTTTATGCAACTCGCAAAAAAAGATTTCAAGGTTTCAGGCGGGACTAAATTAATTTTACAAATGTCATCAACATGACCTTTAGTCCAAGGCGAGCCGGGAACAGGATTAAATTTCCTATAAATAATTTTTGCCCATCTTTGAATTGGATTGTAACGGAAGCTCATACCTAAGATTAAATGTTAGGAATTTATAAATAAATCGTTTTCTGAAGCGGAACGGAAGAAAACACAATTATCCCCCCTATAATAAAGAAAAAATCAAATTTATCCATATTTTGAAAGCCTATCTCAATATTCATAGTAGAAAAATATTTTTTGAATTGCGTATAACGTTCGCGTGTATGCGATGTTGAAAACCCCGCATCCTTATCTACTGTATCAAAAGAAGCGGGGTTTTTCAATTTGCTTGCCCGTGCATCATGTCTTGGAACGCATACACGCTGTTAAACGATGTAGCGAACATTTTGATTTTGCGTAGCAAAATATTTATAATTTTATTTTTCCAATTCCGTTATTAGCTTATCTATTATGGCTTCTGCTTCATCTATATCTGATTGGACAGTAAGTCTTTGCTTTAAGGGATTATCATCGTTTACAAGTTTTCTATAATATACGAGAACCTCGTCAAAGAGTCCCTTTGGAATAATGGCTTCGCCGCCGTATTGTCTTCTTAATATATCTGATAATCTTAAAGCCACCGCTTGAAACCAAACCCCTCTTTGAACTTTCCAGCCAGAATCTTTTGATACTGAATGTTTGATTTCATCAGGAATGCCGTCTTTGTAGTCAGTTTTTAGGCGGCTAAGACCTTCTATTAATTCTTGCTTTTGATTTTCTTGTGAAGATGGCTCTCGTTCCATACAGATGGATTGGAAAAATAAAATTGTGACTTAAATTTTTGAAAAAAATTTATCAAAATGTTTGCTATTTCGTTCAACGTCGCCGATATCCGAAGTTTTCACGAAACGCAGTGGAGTGAAAATTTGGGTGAGCATTTGGCGTTAGCCAAGCGCGAACCGGATATCGTGCTGTTGTACGATGTATGCTTTTCCTTTTATTTTCTGAAAGAAAATCACTTTTCCGCAAGGCCAATTTCTTTTATTCAATGTTGGCGGGGCGCAAGAGGGGGTTAGAGGGTGAATTGCGCCCCGCCAACTCCTAATTATTTCTTCGCAACAATCAATGCTGTGTTCAGGTGTTCAAACTTTACTTCAACTTCATAAAAACCCGCTTCTTTGAGCCATTCAATTTGATCCTCTATTGGCGCGAGTAAATTTTTCTCCCGATGATGCTCCTCCCATTCTTTCAACGATTGTTCGTCGCGTGCGTTTTCGCGTAGAAATTGAAAATGTTTTTCCTCGTTTGTGGTTGCTTTTTTGGGATCTTTGTAGGTAACTAAATCGCCAAAAATGAAAATACCACCGGGCTTGAGCGCGTCATAAATTCTTTGGAACATTTTTTTCTTGCCCTCGTCATTTTGATGATGAAGACCTATTACAGATACAACGACATCATAATCTTTGCCGAAATCAATTTCTGAATAATCACCGATTAAGAATTTTTTCTTTGCGTCGGCAAGTCGTTTTTCTGCACCCTTCATCATTTGCGCAGAAAAATCTACAGCGGTTAGTGTTGCATCGGGGGTAAATTTAAGCAATCTTTCTGCGGTCAGTCCTGTCCCAACACCAAGATCAAGCACATTATCGACTTTGTTATTCGCTACGTACTCTGTCACAACATCGTCAATTTCTTTATGCATTTCTTCGTAACCGGGGATTGATCGGCGTATGTCATCGTCATATTTCTCTGCTTCGTACCGATCATAATTCAAATCCTCTGGTGCGACGTTGGTAGTTCTTTCTTTTTGATCTGGTGGCGATTCTGGACGTGCTTGTGTCTCGTGTTCATCGGTCGGATGTGTTCCTCCACAAAGCTGGCAAGAAATTTTTGGCGGTTGTTCACTTGTCATATTTTTTCTTTGTTATCGGCACAAAAATTTCCTCGTTAGGTACCGGCTTATATTTTAACTTTGGACCATTTTTTGCAATTTCAGTTAGAGCAGTGAGCAACAAATCAATATCTTTCTTTGTATTATGGATAGCAAAACTTGCTCGCACAATTCCATAAGAAGCAAGACGGTTACCATTTGCAATTTCTTGTTCTATCTTTTTTTGTTCGGCGTCAGAAATTTTGAACCAACGACGAACAAGACGATGATTGCAAATGGTGCCAGCACGTGTTTCTATGCCGTACTCGTGTTCCAAAATGGATGCAAGCTGGGCGTGGTGAATACTTGCGATGTTAAACGGAAATGTGCCGATCCGATTTTCAGTAAGATATTTTTCAGGTGGCACATGTATAGTGATGTTAGGAATTTTTGGTAAACGTTCAGCCATGTATTTAACCAACTCACGCTCGTGTTTTTCCACCGCTTTCCAACTTGCGTCCATGAGCACTTTACAACTGGCGGCTAGCGCGATAATCCCTGTAACATTCCACGTGCCAGTTTGGTGACGCTCTTGCGGTGGTGCCCAGAGAATATCTTTTTCACTTATCATGTCGATTGAGCCACCACCAGGGTCAGCAGGAATAGTGTCGAGCAAAGACTTTGGCAAGGCGAGGACGCCAATACCAAAAGGGGCATAGACTTTGTGAGCGGAAAAAGCAAGAGCGTCAATACCGTCCTGCTTCATATCCATTTTTCGGTGCGGGGCAAGTTGAGCGGCGTCGATAAAAAGTAATGCGTTGTATTTATGTGCGACTTTCGAAAGTTTTTGAATATCCGGAATATAGCCAGTCTGGTTTGACGCACCAGTCATGGTAATAAGCTTCAATTTTTTGCCATGCTTTGCGGCTTTCTTTTCCAAATCATTGTAGTCAAGTGAGCCGTCTTCAAAAGCATGTACTTCCACGACTTGCGCTTCAGTATTGTACTGCCACGCAAGATTGTTCGATGTGTGCTCGATTGACGAAGTAATGACAACATCGGACTTTTTCAAATGCAACATTCGTGCGAATAAATTGATTGCCGCGCTGGTGTTTTGAGTAAAAAGCAAAGCATGGCTCTCTGGTAAATTCAAAAACTTTCGAATGTTACTTAGCGCGTCTTGGACTTTAAGAAAAGTAATGTTTGCATGAGGACCTGCGCCACGATGAAGTGCTCCGTATGTTTGCAAAAAATTGCTCACCTCTTTGAATGTTTTCTCAAAGGGCGGGGTGGTGGCGGCATTATTCAACAGTACTACACGAGCTTTCTTGCCTGTGGTTAAGGTAATACTGTGATTTGTACCGATAACTTTTGGTAGTGCCATAAGTTTGTGGTTAGTATCTAAATAATTTTATCAAAAATCGTTTTCGGAGCAAAGCGGAGAAAACACCATATTCCCCCTCTTTCAAAAAGAAAAAAGAAATTGGCCTTGTGGAAAAGTGGACGGGCGATAGCCCGTAAAAGGAAAAGCCAATTTCGTACAACGTTTGCGTGTATACGATGTGGCGCAATGATACAATTTTTCTCATCATTGCGCCATATAGGCGAGGCTTCAGCCGAGCCGCATACACGCTGTTAAGTGAGGGTGAGCGACCAATGGGAGCGAAAGCGCAGCGCCCCCTTGCGTATGCCACAAACACTACCTACTTTCTTGCAAAGAACACAGCGTAATTCATGTATTCCCATGCGTTTTTTGCGTCAGAAAAGCCAGCATCTCTAAGCCATTGGAGTTGTTCATTAACAGAGCTTGGCAAATCTTCTTCCTGATAATTCTCAAACCAGTATTGCCCTTCCTTTTGGCCAAGGTTTTGAATAAGGAAAGCCCTCCACTCCTCTTCTTTTGCACGAGTCTCTTCTTCTGAATCAAATTTGACAATATCCCCCAATACAAAAATTCCGCCCTCTCTCAGATGATTGAAAATTTTTTTAAACAATTCTTGCTTCTGTTCGCCAGTGAGATGGTGAACGGATAATACGGCAACGCCCGCGTCATAAATTCGGTCTTCTAAATCGAGATTCTTGATATCTTGCTCAGTAAAACGAACTTGCCCCGATTTTTCCTGTAAGCGGGCTTTGCCTTGTTCAATCATCTTGGGGGATATGTCAAATCCGTCGATTGTGGCTTGAGGATATTTTTGTAGTAAGTGGAGGGCGGTTTCTCCAGTACCGATACCGAGATCAAGCAATGCTGGCTTTTCTGACTTCGCGTCTACTAAATCAATGACGCTACGGTGCATTTGCTCATAATTAGGTATGAGCTTTCTGATTAAAACATCATAATCATAATACTTTGCTTCAAAATGTTTTTTGACCAGAACGCTGTGTTCTTTTTCCATAAATGTTAATTTAGTGTTTGTGGCATATGTCGCCTAACTCGTTTCTATGCGCACTGAAAGGCGTATAGAAAGCGCATTTGTGCACATACATGGTCTTGACAAACCAATAAACTAATGATAAATTAAAATCAATAAATAGTCCAGAACGACATCTTCGCGTTCTTTACATTATGGAAACAGAGCTTCAACAAATGGAAGCCGAACTTCGGCTACGGAATTACAGTCCTCAAACTGTAAAAGCTTATAATTATGCCCTAAAGGGCTATTTTTTGTACAAAAAATTTGATTTTAACAAAATTGACACACAGAATATAAAGCTATTTCTTTTAAAAGTGCAGGAGAGCGGATCGTCGTCTCAAACTGTAAATTTGTATCTAAACGCGATTAAATTCTTTTATCGCGAGGTGGTGAGATCGTCTGAACCGATCAACCTTAAATTCGCAAAACGGTCAAAACGACTGCCTATTGTTTTATCAAGAAGCGAGATTGCGAATATTATTCAGAATACACGCAATCCTAAACACAAGCTGTTGCTTGCGCTTTCTTATGGATCAGGGTTGCGCGTGAGCGAAGCTGTAAACCTGCGCGTTCGCGATGTTCTGCTTGAAGAAGGAACAATCCACATCAAAGAAGCAAAAGGGAAAAAAGATCGTATCACGGTCTTTCCGAATAAACTGTGCGCGGACTTTCAAAATTTGATCGCTGGTAAGGATGGTGACAATTTTGTTTTCGCGAGTGAGCGAGGTGGAAAGCTTACAATCAGGACAGCGCAAAAGATATTTGAACATGCTCTTGCAAAATCCGGCATGCAAAAACAAGCGACATTCCATTCCCTGCGCCACAGCTTTGCCACACATATTTTAGAAAACGGCGTTGATGTGCGTTTTGTGCAGGAACTGCTCGGACATCAAAACATCCGCACTACACAGATTTACACGCATGTAACAAACCCGGTGCTGAAGAATATCCAAAGCCCGTTATGAGGATTTATTAATACATACAGGCGAGTCATGCTATATAGGGCGGGGTTTTATACCCCGCCCACGCGCACACAGTTCTTACCGCGTCTTCCCCTCCTCACAGGAGGAAGGGACATGCCCGCCCGACCGAACGATATATACTTCGGTCGTTCGGGCGGGAGGGGAGGTCTAAAATAAAACAGCCCCGTTTCCGAGGCTGTTTTCTATACCATGTTTACAATTCTCCCACCACTGCCTTCGCATAATCGTTTTCTGTCAGAATATGTCCGCCGAATGAGAACTGAACCATGTCAACATTTGTCAGATCAACAATTCCCTTGTTCCAGCTTTCGCCGTACACAGAGTATGCAACCTGCTCGCTTGCGAGCCAGTGCAATTTTCCATCTCGATCAACAATATAGACCTTAGGATCATCAACAAGTTTTACGCGAGTGCCCGGCTTCATTCCGATTGTGCCTGCAAAAATATTATCCACAACAACATCATGCGAAGCAATTTGCACATTATCATAGCTGTTAAACCATGTCTTGTATGTTTTGTCGTTTGGAATTTCATATCGTTTATTGCCCATGACAAGATATATCATCTCGTCTCCGGCAATACGAACAGGGTAAGCGGCTCTAGTTTCAACTCCTGATGCGGGCGACAATGTCGCCTCATAAATGTTTTTGTCAGAACCGCGCCAGTAAACATGTCTTGCGTCAGCAATTAATGGATTGCTTCCATAACCGAATGTCAATCTTTTGCCAATTGAGTGATTTGCATATCCAATGTCTCCAAACGGAGTAACACCAATAAGTGCAGGTTTTGCATTACCGCTCATGTCTTTAGTGATAATTTGTTTATCACGTAAGCTGATATTATCATAGTTAAATGTTCTGATTGCAGAAATAAATCCGCCATTTTTCATTGGATCAATGCTGTACATGAGTTTCGCATTATCAAGAACAAATCCTGATCCATTTGCAGAACCAATGGTATCAATTTTTTGAGCGCTTCCATTTTTTGATAACCATAATACATCGTATGGATCAACCCATGCCATTCTTCCGTTAACAATTTGCATAACAGATGACAAGTTTGATTGATCGGCTGCAAGACGAGTCCAGTTTAGTTGCTGATCAGCAAAGACCTGTGTTTCGCCTGTTGCAGGGTTTGCGATTTCGCGGGTGTACATGCGGAAGTATTCAACGCGCCCATCAGAAAGCAAGTGCGCGCCGTAAAGTTGTTCATGTTTTGGAGTCCATGTTCCGCGAATTGGGCGGTCAGATATATCGCTGAAAAGCCAAAGTTCTTTTTCGCCTGTCATAAATGTTACAAGAGCAAGAACCTCGCCTTTGTAATTTACTCCAGCAAACCACGGACGCTGGCTGAAGTACATGTTTGAAATGTATGTCAAATCATGCTTTGTAAGGTCATAGCGATAGATTCCGCTGTTTGTATTGCTTGGCTTTCCTTGATTTTGTGAATACACAAAGTCAGCGCTGATGTACGCTTTGTTTCCTGAAATACGAACATCAGAATTTTTTATGCTTCCAAGAGAAAGGTCTGTTCCAAGAGAACGGACATTTCCTGTTTCAAGATCCGCTTCAAGCAAATCAAACATAACAGCTCCGTCTTTTTGCGAGTTAACCCAAACAAGACGATTGCCGTTCATTTCATAAGCTTGCGGATCAACGGCTGTGCGCGAAACATTTGGAATTACAATCGCGGAACCGTTTACCATAACGAAAACGTCAACATGATCAGCACCTTCAATTTTTCTCAAAAATACGACATGTTCGCCAAGGCGGACAGGTCCTTCAACATCTGTAAAGCGAGCGCCAAAGTTAAGCATCTCAACGCGATAATCGCCGTAGTCCCATGTGTTTGCGGCAGAAACCGCGACAATATGATTTTCGCCTGATGTCATAACAGGCAAAAACGGCGCAACAAGAAGTATTGCCGATATAATCAGTAAAGCTGTTTTTCGTGAATGTATCATAAGATAATTATATATAGTTTGTATTAAATTTTGGACTGGCAAGTATATCAAAAAAATGGACTTTTGTCAATCCCTCCTCTCGCGAGAGGAGGGATCAATCCCTATACCTCAAAATTTAGCTTAATTAAGCAAAAACCAATGTGAGCGGGGAATGAATTCCCGCCCTAGAGAGTAACACAGAATAGCCTTTAAGGCGGGGTTTTATACCCCGCCTGTCAGAAATTATTTTAGCTCTTTTAAATACACTCCGGTCGGACTTTGCTTGTTTTTGGCTAGGTCCCTTGGACTGCCTTGGGCAACAATATTTCCACCTTTTACTCCGCCTTCAGGACCCATATCAATTATCCAATCAGCGCATTTAATAACATCAAGATTGTGCTCAATTATCAAAACAGTATTCCCCTTTTCAACTAACTGCTGGAGAACAGTAAGCAAGCGCAAAATATCATCAAAATGCAATCCGGTTGTCGGCTCGTCTAAAATATACAAAGTTTTGCCTGTTGAACGGCGCGAAAGTTCTGTTGCGAGTTTAACGCGCTGGGCCTCTCCGCCTGAAAGCGTTGTGGCGCTTTGTCCAAGCTTGATGTATCCAAGCCCGACATCGTGCAAAATTGAAAGCTTTTCATACAACAGCTGATGGTCAGCAAAAAATCTGCGCGCTTCTTCAACGGTCATTTGCAAAACATCAGAAATATTTTTGCCTTTGTAATGAATTTCAAGAGCTTCGGCATTGTATCGCTTTCCATGGCAATCAGGGCACTCAACATAAACATCCGGCATAAACTGCATTTCAATTCTTTGCATTCCGTCTCCTGCGCATGTTTCGCACCTGCCTCCGCCTTTGACATTGAAACTGAATTTTCCTGCGTCAAACTTGCGCATGCTTGCTTCCGGCGTTTCTGCGAATATGTCTCTGATAAGAGTGAAAATAGAAGTATAAGTCGCTGGGTTTGAGCGCGGAGTCCGTCCGATCGGCGATTGGTCAACAGCAACGACTTTATCAATATTTTCCAAGCCCTCAATTTTTTCGTGCTCAAGCGGCTGTGTTTTTGCTCTGAAAAAATGTTTTGACAGCGCTCTGCTCAAAGTGTCTACCACAAGAGAAGATTTTCCAGATCCGGAAACTCCTGTAAAGCACACGAGTGAGCCCAAAGGAATAGAAACAGTAATATCTTTTAAGTTATTGCCTTTTGCATTGTGAATTGTGAGTTTGTTTTTTCCGCTTTTTCTGTATTTTGCCGGACATGGAATTGATTTTTTGCCTGACAAGTACTGCCCTGTTATGGACGCTTTGTCTTTAAGAATGTCCTTAGGGCTCCCTTCTGCTAATATTTCTCCGCCGTATTCGCCCGCTCCCGGACCGACATCCACAATATGATCTGCCGCACGCATAACAGCGGCGTCGTGCTCAACAACAATCACCGTGTTGTCCAAATCGCGGAGTTCTATTAACGAATCAATTAGTTTTTCATTGTCGCGCGGGTGCAATCCAATAGACGGCTCGTCAAGAATATAGATCACGCCAGAAAGGGTTGTGCCAAGCTGTGTTGCAAGCCGTACGCGCTGGCTTTCTCCCCCTGAAAGCGATAGGACGCTTCTGTCTAACATCAGATATCCGAGCCCGACTGAATCAAGGTGCTTAAGCCGTTCAATTATTTCTTTGCTTGCGCGCTCAATAACCTGCGATTCTATTTTTGAAAACTTTTCATTTGCGAATCTTCCCGCTCCGGCTTTATGCTTTGCTGTTCCGCTAGATGCATACGCGGCCGCTGAATATAGTTCGCTAAAAATACTAATACTATCTTCAATAGGAACTGCCGCAACATCAGATATGCTCATACCAGCAATTGTTACTGAAAGAATTTCTTTTCTTAAGCGCTTACCTTCGCACAGCGGACATGGCAATGAAATCATGTATGATTCAAGCTCTCTTCGAACATAATCGGAATCCGTTTCCCTGTACTTTTGTTCAAGCATTAAAAGAATGCCTGCGAATTTCTGCGTACCTGCGCCTACATCAAATTCATCATCGCCGGTACCATTCAAAAGAACATCCAATTTTGATTTTGAAAACTTTTCAACCGGATTGTTAATGGAAAATCCGTATTTTTTCCCGACCAGCTCAAGCAATTTCATTATTCCCGCAGGATTGCCGGAAATTCTTGTGAACGGCTTAATTGCACCCTGCGCGATTGTGAGGCGCGGGTTTGGAATCACAAGATCAGGATCAAGCACAAGTTTTACTCCAAGTCCTGTGCATTCTTGGCAAGCCCCGTGCGGAGAATTGAAAGAGAATAATCTCGGTTCTGGTTTTGGAAGCGATATTTTGCAGTTCGGACACATAAAGCTCTGCGAGAGCAATGTTTCGTCTCCAAGCTCGTCGTCAACCAATAGAACAAAACTGTTCCCATATTCAAGCGCGACTTTGAGACGCTGGATCATGTGCTCCCTCTGAACTTCCGCGCCCTTTTCAAATGATTCAACCAAAAACTCAATGCTATGTTCTTTTGTTTTATCTTTTCGCATTTGAACAGCTTCGTCAATGTCCATGAGCAGTCCGTCAAAACGAACCCGCTTGAATCCTGCTGACTGTCCTGCGACAAGAGCTGTTTTGTGCTCGCCTTTTTGTTTTTTAATAACAGGCGCAAGCATCAAAACCGATGTTTTTAATATCATCGCGTAAATCGCGTCAGCTATTTGTTCAACCGTCTGCTCGCCAACCGCTGATTTGCAAATCGGACAATGCGGTTTGCCTGCTCGCGCGAACAGCACGCGAAGATAGTCATAAATTTCCGTAACAGTTCCGACTGTTGAGCGCGGATTGTGCGATGTTGATTTTTGATCAATAGCTATTGTAGGCGACAAGCCAATAATTTCGTCAACATCCGGCTTGTCCTGCATTTCCAAAAACTGCCGCGCGTATGTGGAAAGCGATTCCATGTACCTGCGCTGACCCTCTGCATAAATCGTGTCAAAAGCAAGAGACGACTTTCCAGAGCCGGAAAGCCCTGTAATAACAATCAGCTTGTTCTTTGGCAGATCAAGCGAAACATTTTTTAAATTGTGAACCCGCGCGCCCCGAATGGAGATCATGTCGCGTTTCATAATTGCGTTTTAGATAAAAAACGAATTTAGATATAAGTACGCGACAGCGTATCACAAAAACAAAAAAGCGACAAGGGCGAGGCAGGAGGCATCATAGGGCTTGGTTTATCCGCCGCCTTATGTCTTGCATGCCACGCACAAACAACAAACCAACATTAATAACATTTTTTCACTCAAAACTTTTGTCTATATAGATACACACTCATTAATAAAGGTACGATCAACTTCACACGAATCAACATTACACACATCATCTTGACAAGCATTCTCCCAATCCTCACCTGCACCAGTAGCTGCATCCTTATAATCCTCACATACATCAACATTTAAACACCAGTTTTCATCAGCTGGCTCACATTCATTTCTTAATGTAGTGTCAACTTGACACGGACCCAATAAACAATAATCACCTCTACAAGCTGCCTCCCAATCCTGACCAGTTGCATTTGCGGCACTCTTATAATCAGAGCACTCATTAACACCAGAACACCAGTTTAAAATTTTTGTACATTCTCCACCACTAGCACAGGAACAAGTCCCGTTTAAATTTACACCATCAGGCTGTGTAAATTTACAACCGAATTCATGACTCACTTGACATGTGTCTGCACCACAAAAAGTTTCTAAAATAGTTGGAAAACCATTTAATGTAGAAAGAGGTCTTGTTTGGTTTGGATATGCTTGCACTAGCATTTGTTCGTATCCTTTACATCTATCTCCTTCTTGGTTAATTATACTTTCACAATTAGGTTTTACAAGCATGCACGCATCTAAAAGATCAACATTTGCATGTAAAGCATCATACAAACAACTATCTTGAGTGTTTTGAGTTTTTAATGCTGCATCTATCGCCGCACACATAGATGGCTGAAAGCCGTTAACACTTATTTTTCTTATCTCACTACAAGAAGAACAAATGCGTTCTTGTTCAAATGCCACGCAAGCAGCGCCTGGTGTTTTACATGTAATAAAAGAACATGGCACAGGCAGTACGACAGTTCCCTCTTTTCCGGTTGGCTCTGCCGTTACCTCGCCATCTTCATCACCACACGCTCCGGAAGTGACCTCGCTCCCATCGCGCTCAACAGTATACTCATCAGCAATAAACTGTTCGCATGATTGATTTACAAACTCCATTTGTTTTATTTTTGGAATTCTCAATGTCTGCAAATCAACCAAACTTGGGCTTACAGTGTACAATAACAGATACGCTCCGAATACAAGCACAAGTCCGATTACTGCTTGCGAAATGCGATGCTGCGCTTGTTTTATATCGCCTACTCCACTCCCGATTATCCACTGGACTCCTCCTATCATTATCATGACAATTGCAAATATTCCTGCGGCGTATGTCAGATACAAATACAAAATGCGAATATACTGGCCAATGTCTTCAACTTCAAAAATAAGCGGCTTTTCTTTTCCATCAGCGCCGATTGCCCCGCCAGCAAAATCCGGAATACCGACTGAAAGCGGAATTTTATCGTCAGAATAGCAGTATCCCATTCCTTGTTTGCATTCGCTAACCGCTTGAATGACTCCACCGCCTTTTGAACCAGCGCACTGCTCTTCTGTCCAGCATCGCGAATTGCGCAAAGGGCTGTCGCTTGGATTCTGCGAACACGAAAGCACATCATCGCTTCCGCATTCTGTTGTGCAAATAGCTCTGTCAGCAACTTTGCCTTTCCAGTACGCTCCATCATCTTTTGTGCACCAGCATGTGCATTCACCAGATGATGTTACAGAAGTGCACTGACTACCGCAATCATCATCCGCGCAATCCGTTGCACCATCAGAGTCATCATCTATTCCATCAGTACAATTTACTTCAAATTCTGATGAAGTGCACTGACTACCGCAATCATCATCTGCGCAATCCGTTGCACCATCAGCGTCATCATCTATTCTATCAGTACAATTTACTTCAAATTCTGGTTGAGGTGACACTGATGAAGTACAAGATACAGAATTTGAACAATCATCATCTTTGCAATCAATATCAGTATCACCATCATTGTCTAGCCCATCACCGCAATCTAACTCTGGACCAGCACTCACAGGAAGCACAAAAACAAACAATCCGCTAAAAATGAACAGGGATAATACAACGAATGCTAATCTGAATCGTTTATTTTGATTTGTTTGCATACGCGTCAATTATGCCATTTAAAATATCGCGCGGAATTGCGCCGTCAACACGGACTCCGTTAAAGAAAAACGACGGCGTGCCAAAAACACCTGCATTAAGCCCGTCTTCGTAATCTTTAAGAACATCATCTTTGTATGTTTGTTCGTCCAAGCATTTTGAAAACCTGTTTTCGTCTAGGTTAAGCTCGCTTGCATAGCGGGCAAGCGCGTCGTCTGAAAGGTCGTACTGGTTTTGAAACAACTTGTCATAGTACGGCCAAAAAGCATCTTGCTCGCGCGCGCACTCTGACGCAAGCGCTGCCTGAAAAGCGTTTTTGTGAATATCAGAAAGCGGAAAATGCCGCGGTATTACAGCAATATCTCCGCCCTTGTCGTACATTGCGGCACGCAAAGTAAACGCTGCCTCTTGCGAATATGGGCATTCAAAATCAGAAAACACGACAATTTTAACAGGCGCGTCATTTGATCCGGACAAAATCCTTCCGCTTTCAAGATTCGCAATATCCGGTTTTGGAGCAGCTGCCATTGCTGTTAAAACGCTTTTGGTTTGCCTTTCTGTAAAAGAAAGCCGAGCAACATCAATGCCTTCTTTTTGGATTTTTTGATAAAAATAAAAAACCCGCGCAACAAACAGCGCAATAATAACCAACACTGTAAAGAAAACAGCTGTTGAAATAGCGCTTTTGTTTTTTGCCTCCATAGATACTTATCTGTTAAAATAAGTATATCTTATTTTATGCCTATAAACAACACACAACACAAAGAAACAAAAGCGCAAAAGCGAGAGCGGAAACGAGCGAATCTTAAAAAGATGCGCGTAACAGGGCGCGGAACAAAAATTCTTGCAGCGCATATTCAAAAAAAATCCAGGTAGAGGCGTATAGAGTACGCCTCTACCTGCAAGGCAGGACAACGCCAATACGGCAGTCCATTCCGCCATCAGCGGGACAAAATCCTATTTTTTCTGTATAATTACACAAAGAAAAACAATAAAATCTTATGGAAAACGAATGGTTGACACAGCAAGAAGAGGGCCAGCTTTCGGTTGATGTGCTTGAGGGCGACAAAGAAATAGTTATAAGATCAGCAATAGCCGGAGTCAAGCCAAAAGACCTTGATGTTTATATAACTCATGACATGGTAACAATCAAAGGCGAAAGAAAAGTTGAAGAGCATATAGACAACCCGACATACCATTATCAAGAATGCCATTTTGGAGCATTTTCCAGATCAATCGTGCTTCCGTGCCCGATTAAGCCGGACGAAGCGCAAGCAGAGCTAAAAGACGGCATCCTTACAATACGGCTTCCAAAAACAAAAACATCTGCATCGCTGTTTATAAAAGAGGTTGAGTAAAGCATGAAACAAGATAATCCAAAAAAACATTCTGATAATCCTCGCCATTCAAGACCAAAGTGGTTATTTTCGCGCGCAACCATAGCAACAGTTCTTGTATCAATTACATCCATCGCTGTTTTTTGCTTGTCTTCGCTTGCTCAAGCAAACTCATATAGCGGAAAAATACCGCCCGGAGTAAGTATTGCGTCAATTGATATGCGCGGATACACAAAAGAGCAAGCGCAAAATATTTTATACGCGCGCATTGACGGCTTGGTTTCAAAAGGCCTGCCGGTTATATATAACGGACGGACTGAAACAATCCAGCTAACCCAGCAAGGCGCAAGCGACCCTGATGTTGCGCAGGACCTTATCCAGTTTGATATTGATAGCGCTGTACTGCAGGCAGTTGCGTATGGAGAATCAAACAGTTTAACTAATCGCGCTGTTCTTATACTCAAAAACAGAATCAATCCAAAATCAATTCCATTAACTGTTGCGATTAACAGCGAAAAAATAGAAGCGGAAATCATAAAAGCATTCCCTGTTCTTGCAGATAAGGCGCAAAACGCCGGATTCAAGTTTGAAAAAAATGAAAAAAACGAATGGACAGCAGCCATAACACAATCAAAAGAAGGCATAAAAGCTGACATGGAAAGTTTTGACAGCCGACTGGGAAAAATGATGAGCAACTTGAGCCTTGAACCAATTGAACTATCCGCATGGAACCAGGCGCCAGATGTAAACGAATGGCGCGCGCAGGAATTTATTGACGAAGCGCTTTCCGCTTTACAAAGCGCACCTTATGCTCTTAAATACGAACCGAACAGATTTGAATCAAAAAATTGGAAACTTGAGGCGGAAATGCTTGCGGAATCCATAGCGCTTATAAGCGATGAATCTGGAAACATCAAAATAGGACTCAATAAAATCGGTCTTGAAAAACTGCTTACAGAAATAGACCAAACAATAACAGTAGCGCCAATTGACGCACGTTTTGATATTCGCGATGGGCGCGTTGTTGAATTCCAAACAGCGCAGGACGGTATCAGTTTTGACAAAGACGAAACAATAATAAACATCGAAGCAATTCTTGGACAAAAAAATTCCTCTGCTCAAATTGCTTTTGACACCGACGAACCAAATATTCAAAACAAAGACGCTAACGATCTTGGGATACAAGAAGTTTTGGGAATTGGAATATCAAATTTTTCGGGAAGTCCGCAAAACAGAATAAAAAACATCCGTCACGGCATTAGCAAATTAAACGGACTGCTGATTAAGCCGGGCGAGGAATTTTCTTTGCTTGGCGCGCTTCGTCCGTTCACCATGGAGGACGGATACTTTCCCGAACTTGTCATAAAGGGCGATAAAATTGAACCGGAAGTCGCGGGCGGATTGTGCCAACTGGGAACAACGACTTTCCGCGCCACAATGAATTCCGGCTTGCCGATTACAAAACGGCAAAACCATTCGCTCGTAGTAAATTATTACAATGATCCGTCAAACAACAGCCCCGGAACAGACGCGACAATATACGACCCCGCCCCTGATTTCAAATTCATAAACGATACAGGCAACTATATTTTATTTACTGCAAACATGGACACAAAAACTGGTGAACTTAAATTCACATTTTGGGGAACGGCAGATAAACGAAAAGGCTCATACACTCCTCCTGTTGTTAAAAATTGGATTCCAGCAGGACCAACTCAATATATAAAAACAACAGAACTTGAACCGGGAAAAGAAAAGTGCCAAGGCGCGCATGTTGGCGCAAACACTTCGTTTAAATACACAATTGAACGGCCGGACGGAACAAAAGAAGAAACGGTTTATGAGTCGCATTACAGACCGCTTCCAAAAATCTGCCTTGTTGGAGCAACGCAAGAAGAACTTGACCAACAAACAGCTGTTGATCAAAGCCAAACAGATCAAAGCCAAACAGAACCATTAGCTCCGCAAGATCAGCCGCCTGTTGTAATAGAATAAAAAATCCCGCAAGGAACTGCACTCAAGAAGATTTATTCGTGGAGTGTTCGAGTCCGAAAACCTGACGCATCCGCGAACAAATCCCCATGCTTGTCGTGAGTGCAGGCCTCTGCGGGATTTGCATATCAATTCAAATGAACAGACGATGATAACAGTATTCCTGTTTTTTGTCAAATGTTAGCCAATAAATTTTGTCAACAAAAAAGCGACAAAATAGCTTTTTTTAGCGCGCTTGCCTTATTTAGTGCAATTATTCGCCAAAAAAATCAGACCGCATATTACGCGGTCTGACAACAACATCTAGGTTTTCTGCTTTACCCAAACCTTTACTTAATAACTTTATCAATAATTCCGTATTTTTTAGCTTCTTCCGGATCCATGAAATAATCGCGATCAGTGTCTTTTTCAACTTGCGTTTTTGGCTTGCCAGTGTGCAAAGAAATTATCTGATTCAAGCGGTCTTTGATTTTAAGAATGCGCTCTGCGTGAATTTTGATGTCTGTTGCCTGCCCCTGAACCCCGCCCAAAACCTGATGGATCATGATCTCTGCGTTTGGAAGCGCAAACCTCTTGCCTTTTGCACCTGCGGCAAGAAGCACAGCGCTCATTGATGCGGCAAGCCCGACGCAAGTCGTAGAAACATCCGGCCCCACGTGCTGCATTGCGTCGTATATGGCTAGCCCTGCTGTAACTGATCCGCCCGGAGAATTTATGTAAAGCTTAATGTCTTTTGTTTTGTCTTGGCTTTCCAAAAACAGCAGTTGCGCGATTACCGTGTTTGCAACCACATCGTCAATTGCGCTTCCCAAAAAAATTATCCTATCGCGCAAAAGGCGGGAATAAATGTCATAGGCGCGTTCGCCGTATGATGTTTTTTCTATAACAGTCGGAATTAAAAACTGCGAATTAACCTCTTTATTTTGTTCATTATATATATTCATATTTGTTGTTATGGTAAAGGTATAATATCCTCAATTTTCTGGTCTGTCAATGAAATAATGCTCCATTTTTCTCCGTCAAGTTGAATACGGCCGGGAACTTTGAATCCTGCCGCACGCACATGCCCTCCTCCGCCAAACATGGACGCGAGCCGTGAAACATCGCGCGTTATTGTGCGCATGCTTGCTTTTATCTTTCCGTCGCTTGTTTCGCGAAAGAGCATTACAATTCCAATGCGAAGCACTGCATTTAAAAAATTGACAATCCCCTCACAGTCCTCTTCGCTTGTTTTCGTGTGTTCAAAATCGCTTCGCGTTATGCATGTAACCGCAATATCAGCTTCTTCATTGACCCTTATTCTTTCAAAAGCCCTGCCCCACAAAACAAGCGCGTCAATTGATTTGTCAGAAAAATATGCGTTTGCTATTTGGTGATACTTTGCTCCGCAAAGCACAAGATCAGATGCAATTTCAAAACTTTCCTGATCAGTCGCTGAATTAGAAAACATTCCAGTATCAAAACACAAGCCGGCAAACAGATTTGTGGCCATTTCCGGAGACATTTGCGCTTTGGCGGATTTAAGAAGCCAATAAACAACAGAACATGTGGACGCTGATTTTGAAACAAGATTTATTGTTCCGTATTTTGGATTCGTTGCATGATGGTCAATGTTGATTATATATTTTACGCCTTTTTGGCCGGCGCAAACCGACTCAACAAACTTTCTATCAGAGCAATCAAAGGCAACAACTGTTTCCGCTCCAAAACGCGCAAGTTCGTTTGCGTCATGCATAAGCGTCCCATCAAAAGGCATGAAGCCGTATTTGCGCGGCAACGGCTTTGGAGTGTACACAGCAACAGTCGCGCCTTTTTGTTTCAGATATTCATACATTGCAAATGCAGATCCGACCGAATCCCCGTCTATGCGCTCATCAGGAACCAAAATTATGCGGTCTGACGCGCTCAAAACATCGTGAATTTTTGCATGTATTGCTTTATCCATAAGAGAGGCATATTAAATTAAGCAGGGACAATCGTCAAGAGTCGTGATATAATCCAACCTGTCTATGTATATCGAAAAGCTTGAAATACAAGGTTTTAAGACCTTTGCTAAAAAAACAATTTTAAAATTTCTGCCGCCAACAACGGATAAATATCCAATGACGGCTGTTGTCGGCCCTAACGGCTCTGGAAAGTCCAATATTTCCGATGCCATAAGATGGGCTCTTGGCGAACAAAGCCTTAAGGTTTTGCGCGGAAAAAAAGGCGAGGACATAATCTTTGCAGGATCATCAGGCAAATCAAGGTCCGGATTCGCAGAGGTTATTTTGACTTTCAACAATGAGGACAAAACAATGCCTATTGAGGCAAGTCAAATAGAAATTACAAGGCGAATTTACAGAGACGGTGAAAGCGAATACCTGTTAAACGGTCAAAACGCGCGACATGGCGATATTCAGCTTTTGCTTGCGCAAGCAAATGTCGGCCAACGCAGTTACAGCATCATATCCCAAGGAATGATTGATCATGTGCTTGTCGCAACACCCGAAGAACGCAAAGATTTTTTTGATGACGCGACAGGAGTAAAACAATTCCAAATTAAACGCCACAACGCATTAAACAAGCTAAGAAGAACTTTTGAAAATTTAGCGGAAGCGGAAATGCTATTAAATGAAATTGATCCGCGCCTCAAGTCCTTAAAACGCCAAGTCGGCCGCCTGGAAAAGCGCGCGGATGTTGAACGCGAGCTTCAAGAAATACAAGAGCGGTATTATTCAACTCTATGGTCAGATCTAAATGCTGAATTGCAAAAAGCGCAGAATGCCAGCGCAAAAGCGCAGGAACAAAGAAACGCAATAATGAAAGAAATAGAAAAAATAGAATCAGAGCTCTCTATGCTGGAGGGTGCGGATTTAAAAGCGGCGCCGACAGGGATGTCCGGCCTGCAGAGCGAATACAAAAAAATACAGCAGGAAATTTCGCGCATTAAAGACGAGCATTTTGACATAGAAAAACAAATTGAAATTTCAAAAATTGAACAGCAAGTTAAATGGGCTCCGCTTCCTCTTGGAAAAATCATTGAAGAACTTAATAATTTAAGAACGGTTCAGGACGAAATACTTGCTGAATACAAAAATGTTAAAACAATCAATGACCTGCCGCGCATAGAAAAAAAGCTTGATGAGCAGGTCAAAAGCACAAAAGATCTTCTTAGCAAACTTCAAAAACCGAACAAAGACGAGATTATATCCGATCCGCGCCTAGTTGCAAAAATTAAAGAACTTGATGAACGGCGCGCCAAACTAGAGGCAAGTTTGAAAAAAATAGAAGATGAAATTGACCAGTACGCGCAAAAAGAACAGGAAAACAGAAGCAAGGTTTTTGAAATACAGCGCAGATTGCGCGAAAAACAAACAGCCATGTTCTCTTTGGACGAGGAAAGAAACAGAACAGGAATAGAGGCCGCACGCGTTGAAACGCAAATGGAAAATCTTGTACGCGAAATAAACGAACAACTTCGCGAACACGCACAGGCTGCCATGTCAGGAAGAATCAGCGAGCGTGTGGACACTGCATCCGCGCACGAACAAATACAAAAACTGAAATTCAAACTTGAACTTATCGGTGGAATTGATCCTGAAATAATAAAAGAATACGAAGAAACAAAAACCCGTTTTGAATTTCTTGATGAGCAGATTAAAGACCTGCGCCGCGCAATGAAAGACACTGAACGAATAATAGACGAGCTTGACGAACAGATCCAAAAGCAGTCAAAGAACGCGTTTAATCAGATTAACAAAGAATTTCAGCGCTACTTCAAAATTCTTTTTGGCGGCGGTTCATGCGGATTAGAAAAACTAACAGGAAAGCAAACAGAGGAGCAAAAAGACATTGCAGAAATTACAAACCAAGAAGGAGCCATCGCGCAATCGGAACAAAAAGACGAAGACGAACTCGCTGAATTCAAAAAACGCGTTGATTTGCGAGAACAGGTGGTTGGAGTGGAAATACTGGCATGCCCTCCCGGAAAAGTAATGAAGGATTTGAACCTGCTCTCTGGCGGAGAAAAGGCCCTTACATCAATTGCGCTGCTTTCGGCAATCATGTCAACAAACCCATCGCCATTCGTTGTATTAGACGAGGTAGATGCTGCGCTTGATGAGTCAAACACGATTAAATTTGGCGGCATATTGGAAGAGCAAAGACAGCACACGCAGTTTATAGTTATCACGCATAACCGCGCCACAATGGAACGCGCGGATGCTCTTTACGGCGTAACAATGGGCGATGACGGCATTTCAAACCTCTTGTCAGTCAATCTTTCGGACATAGAAATCGCAGGTACTGCAAGAAGATAGACACTTGACACAGACGCAACATTCTATTAACATATTGGCACAATCAAAAATAGCATAACAAATAAGCAAATCAACAATCTTGAATAAACTATGTTAAGCATCCGACTAACACGTACAGGAAAAATAAAACAGCCGTATTTTCGAGTTATCGTTACTGAAAAGAGCCGCGACCCATGGGGCAAGGTAACAGAAATTCTCGGCAACCTAAACCCGCGCACAAAAAAGCTGGTACTGAACAACGAACGCGTGCTTTACTGGATAAGCAAAGGCGCCCAGCCGACCGACAGAATCCGCAACATGCTTATTGAACAAGGAATAATAAAAGGCGATAAAAAGAGCGTTATCACAATTTCAAAAAAGAGAAAAGCAAAGATTGACGCAAAAGCAAGCGAAAAAGCTCAAGCGAATT
>AMFJ01007878.1_pt1 | contig 34933 bp, 32 predicted proteins | sample 427208 | NCBI WGS metagenome assembly AMFJ01 (sample SAMN02954298, study PRJNA114691) | groundwater metagenome | biome: aquatic; feature: subsurface aquifer; material: sediment; isolation source: subsurface aquifer sediment | place: USA: Rifle, CO | collected 2008-08 | reverse complement strand
CACTAAAAGGTTTTAGCGTTTTCTAGTCTAGCCCCTAAATTTATTAAAAATTTAGGTGATCGCCCACTTTTCATCAGAATCAGGTATATAACTATTAAAGTTTAGTTTATTAAACAAATTCTTTCAGTTTGTTAACAGCAAAATCCAGTGCGCCTTTATTGGTTTCAAAGATATTGGCACATGCAGAGCTCATTTTGTCATATTTATCCTGATTTATTAGTATTTGGTGTATTGCTGAATATAATTCCTGCTCATTATCAACTATTTGAGCAGCATTTGAAGTTGTCATGTATTGATAAATATCTTTAAAATTAAATACTGTGGGGCCAGATATAACGGGTACTCCATAGATGGCTGATTCAAGAGGATTATGGCCACCTGTACCTGAAAAACTTCCTCCAATAAATGCTATATGTGATATGGAATAAAGTTTTCCTAATTCACCCATTACATTTAAGAGAATTATATCGTTATTCTCAAAAGTATCTTTTTCACTTCTTAAACCATAATTTAAGCCTGTTTCTGCTATTAATTTTTGAACCTGATTATTTCTTTCCGGGTGTCTGGGTGCTATTAGTAGTTTTAGGTCATTAAACTGATCTTTTAACTTTTTATATGTATTTAAAACTATCTCATCTTCACCCTGATGTGTGCTACCTGCAATTAATAGTCGATTATCCCTTAACTTTATCCCTTCTATTAGTTCAACAATTTGATTTTCTTTTAAAATATTAGTTATATCAAACTTTAAATTACCCATAACCTGAACTTTATCAGGATTAGCACCTATATCGATAATTCTGTCTTGATCTTCTTGAGTCTGCATAAGTATTAAACTATAATTTTTCAAAATTTTTCTGAAAAATAGGCTGAATTTCTTATATCCTTTGTAAGAACCTGGAGAAATACGCCCATTTACTATTACTACAGGCGTTTTATCTTTATTTAATTCATATACAAAATTTGGCCAAATTTCTGTTTCTGCAATCACAACCAATTGTGGTTTAATGGCTTTAATGGCTGATCTTACAGAAAAGTTAAAATCATATGGAAAATATACAATAGCATTAACAGTATTAGCTAATTTATTCTGTGCGACTTGTCGTCCTGTTCTTGTTACAGTAGTTAAAACAAGATTATGCTCAGGAAATTCCTGCCTGAATTTCTTAACCAGACCTTCAATTGCATTTACCTCGCCAACTGAAACGGCATGAAACCACACTGTAGGCTTATTATGAGATAAATTTGAATAGAATCCTATTTTTTGCCAGAATCCTGCTCTTAATTTGGGTTCTATAGCAAATGCCATTAGTATAACAGGACTTAAAAAGAGCCCTATAAGAATTAAAATAAAACTATAAATAAAATACATTGTTTTTAATCATCCTGCATTAACTATTTATTTTAAACCCACAACTTAATATTGACACTATATCTAGAACTAAACTTCATTAATATAACGATATTATGTTGATGCTCCATAAATAATTTTAGTATAAAACTAGTTTAAACGTATTATTGTTTAAACTTAAGTTTGCTTAAGCTTTATACTTTTTAACAATATCTAAGTACTTCCGATATTGTTATTTAATATATCTTAATAAAAAAATGTAAATAAAATTCATTAACTTATATATGTTTGATATTTTACGTAATTAACTTAAATATAAAAATAAAATCCTTCTTATTTATCCGCCAAAATTTACAAAAAACATTTTTATAAATTAGTGAAATAACAACTTTTTAATTGTTTTTATATATATACAAATAAAAAATACCATTCCCCACATGAAATTAGTTTTCTAGAATTTAAAATATAGAGTTAGGAAGGGCACTAAGATTAATGAGTTCAGAAGCTAATCAAAATATTAGTTTGAATACTAATAAATTGAATGAGTATGTATATGATACGTATTCAAGGAATTTATTGTTTAAGTTTACCAGAACTAACGACGTTACTGGAAATAGGCTTAAAGAGATAGCTGGTATCACTTCTGGTGATATTGAAAAAGACACGTATGGTAATCTGAAATATAAATATTTAGCTATTAAAGTCAACAAAACTCCATCCAGGTTAAATGTTTTAAAACTTTTTAAGCCTGGAGAATTTCTAAACTTTATTTTAACTCACTAACTAATCTCCTCAGATAACTCAATGATTCCTCTGCAAAAAGCTTATTTCTTAGCTTTTTGTCTTTTTTTGTCTTTTTATCAATATTTAAAGGCTTTAGTATGCCCCAGTTACTGTTTATTGGCTGGAAATTTTTATGCTCCTGAAAGGTAATATACTCACATAATGCACCTAACATAGTTACAGAGTCTAGTTGTAATGGAGCCAGATCGTTTAAAAATCTTCCCATATTAATTCCAGCTAACAAACCTGTGGCGATTGATTCAGTATAACCTTCTACTCCTGTTGTCTGACCTGCAAAAAATATATCATTTTTTTGTTTCAATTGAAGAGTCGGCTCTAAAACACTGGGGCTATGAATAAAAGTATTTCGATGCATAACTCCAAATCTAACAATAGCAGCATTTTCCAGGCCAGGAATACTTTGAATAAGTTCTTTTTGTGCTCCCCACTTCAAATTAGTTTGGAAACCAACAAGATTATAGAGCGTAGCTGCCATATTATCCTGCCTCAATTGAACTACAGCATAGTTTCGTTTTTCATTCCTTGGATCTGTTAATCCAACCGGCTTCATAGGGCCATATCTTAGTGTATCTTTGCCTCGTGATGCCATTACTTCAATTGGCATACACGATTCAAAGAATTTAGCATCTTTTTCAAACTCTTTTAATTCTATTTTTGGTGCATTAATTAAAATATCATAGAACCTATTGTATTCTTCTTCATTCATTGGACAGTTAATATAAGAGGCTTCACCTTTTCCATATCTGCTCGCCCAGAATGCAATATCGAAATTAATTGAATCTTTTTCAACTATAGGTGCTATTGCATCGAAGAAGTATAGATGATCAGATCCTGTAAATTTAGAGATTGATTCTGATAGAGCATTGGATGTTAAAGGACCCGATGCAATTATTGTTGGAATGTTTTCAGGGATTTGAGTTATTTCTTCTCTTATTACCTTTATATTTGAGGTTGATTCTATTAATTCCGTAACTTCCTGAGCAAATAAATCTCTGTCAACAGCTAAAGCATTTCCTGCCGGTACTTTGCATTTATCTGCAATGTTTATTAAATACGAATCAAGAATTCTTAATTCCTGCTTTAATAGTCCGCTTGCTACTCCTATATCGCCAGAGCCAAGGCTATTACTGCAAACCAATTCGCCAAGAAAATTTGTATTATGCGCTCCAGTTGGTTTACCTGGACGCATTTCATAAAGATCAACTTTTATTCCTTGCTTAGCAAGCTGTAAGGCTGCCTCAGATCCGGCCAGCCCTCCGCCAATTACAATTACTTTCACTATTCAAAATTTTTCCAGATATTAATACAACTAATTGTATAATATACCAAACTTACTGGGGTGCCAATGGTAAGGTATCATTATAATTTGACATATATACAAAAGTGTATAGAATTGACGGCGTAAACCATCTGGAGCCACCGTCAAGCAATGCTTTTACAGCTTCTTTTGCATTTCTTACTTTTATAATACCTCTATTAGAGGTTAAATTATCATACGCATCACAAATCATAACTATCTGGCTTAATAAGCTTATTTGCTCACCTGATATTCCATATGGATAGCCTGACCCATCATTTCTTTCATGGTGCTCTAGTGCAACCAAGGCAATGCTTTCTGATAAGTTCATTTCTTTTTTTAATATTCTGTATCCTACTTGAGGATGTAATTGCACAAGTTTAGACTCTTTTGATGATAAAGACTGTTTATCAACTATATCTCTAGGAATTCTTAATTTACCTATATCATGAAGCATTGCAGCAAGTGCAACATCTTTTATCTGGGCGTCAGTAAGTTTTAATTTATAAGCTAGTGCGGTACTTAAAACAGAAACGTTGATTCCGTGGGTATAATTGTAATCACCGTAAACCTTTAATTGAGATTTATATATTAGATCATCTATGGTACTAAGCGTTTCTTCTACTATTTGATCTCTAATATCAAAGTAGATGTCTTTGCTCTCTTGAGGTCCGGCTTTCATTACAGTTTTTATAGCCTTTTTATATTCATTTTTTATGTCTAATTGTGCTTTTACAGGAATACAACTCATTTCATTCTCGTAAGTTGTCATCTCAAAAGGAAAACGAGAGTTATCATCCTCATCAAGATCAGGAATTTCTCTTGATTTCTCCAGATCTTCTTCATATTCCTGAATAGATTTTCCTTTTGACTTTTCTTTTCTTTCTTCCGTTATCTGGATTTCATCAAGGGAAATTTCTTCTTCTAAGTCCTCTTCTTCAGCAATTTCAGTATATTCTTCATCTAATTCTTCCATAGCATCTGTATATAATGAAGCAACATACCTTAATTTAAGCAGTTTACCAGGAGTAATTGCTTCTCCTGCGCTTAAAATTATTTCTTTGTTTTCATTATATAAATTAAAAGGAAGTATTTTATAACCTGATATTTCCTCTACTGAAATTAGCCGCAATGTTGGACTCCTTCAAAATTTAATGCAAGTTGCACATGTTGTTTATCGAAAGAAATGCATAGAAACTTTAAAAAAAATTTTTATTCCCATTCGATAGTACTTGGTGGTTTAGAAGAAATATCATAAACTACTCTATTAATTCCTTCTACTTCATTTATTATACGATTTGAAATCAATCCTAACAAGTCATAAGGAATTTTGGCCCAATCAGCGGTCATTCCATCCAGACTTTCTACAATCCTCAGTGCAGCAGTGTTTTCGTAAGTTCTTTCATCCCCCATTACTCCTACTGATTTAACAGGGAGTAATACAGCAAAGGATTGCCAGATTTTATCATATAAATTGGCTTTTTTAATTTCTTCTACAACTATAGTATCTGCTTTTCTAAGAATTTCCAGTCTTTCTTTGGTTATTTCTCCAATTATTCTAATAGCTAGACCTGGCCCCGGAAATGGTTGTCTGTTAACAATTTCATTAGGAATACCGAGTTCTTTTCCTACCAGTCTTACTTCATCTTTAAATAGCTCTCTAAAGGGTTCAACAAGTTTAAGGTGCATTTTTTCCGGTAAACCACCCACATTATGGTGACTTTTGATCATTACGGATGGCCCTTTAAATGAGACACTTTCAATTACATCAGGATAAAGTGTGCCTTGAGCTAAAAATTCAACATTATCAATTTTTTTGGCTTCTTCTTCAAAAACTTTTATAAATTCATTGCCAATAATTTTTCGCTTCTGCTCAGGGTCGGTGATGTCTTTTAGAGCATCCAAGAAGCGCTCTTCTGCATCTACGTAGATTAAATCTATATGAAAATTATTTCTGAAAACGCTAACTACTTTTTCTGCTTCATTTGCTCTTAATACGCCATTATTGACAAAGATGCATTTGAGCTGATTCCCAACAGCTTTATGCAACAAAACTGCTGCAACTGACGAGTCTACTCCACCACTGAGTCCGCAAATTATATTTTTATCACCGACTTTTTCCTTAATTTCTTTAACCTGAGTCTCGATAAAATTTTTCATATTCCAGTTTGGATCACATTGACAGGCTGAGAACACAAAGTTTCTTAAAATTTGTGTACCATTATTGGTATGAGCTACTTCCGGGTGGAATTGAACTCCGTATAATTTTCTTTCGTGATTAGCAATAGCTGCAAAAGGAGTATTGGAACTCAATGCTAATTGTGTGAAATCTGGTGGAATTGTATCTACTTTATCTCCATGACTCATCCAAACAGCCAATTCAGATGTGTCAATATCTTCGAATAAACTTAAAGGTTTTTTTATCTCTATAATGGCTCTGCCATACTCTCTTTTATCAGAATATGCTACTTTGCCTCCTAATAAATGAGACATAAGCTGCATGCCATAACAAATTCCCAGTACAGGAATACCTAAATAAAATATTTCAGTGCTGCATATTGGTGCATCTGTGTCATATACACTTGATGGGCCACCTGATAAGATTATCCCTTTAGGATTAAATTTTTTGATTTCTGCTAAGTCGTAATTGTAGGGATGAATCTCACTGTATACTTTTTGTTCTCTAATTCTTCTTGCAATAAGCTGAGTATATTGAGAGCCAAAGTCTAAAATAAGAATTTTATTTAAATTATTAACTTCCAGCATTATTCTGTCCTCATTCCTGATACAAACTATTTATTAAGTCTTAATCCAGTCGGTAATTGGGGGCTTCTTTTGTAATAATAACGTCATGAACGTGGCTTTCTTTTAATCCGGACTGTGTGATTTTTACGAATTTGGATCTTTCTTTTAACTCATGCAAATTTTTTGCTCCTATATAGCCCATTCCTGATCGCAAACCTCCAATAAGCTGATAGATGCTTGATGATAAACTGCCTCTATATGGAACCTTTCCTTCTATCCCTTCAGGAACCAGTTTAATTTCGTTTGTTTCATGGCTCTGGAAATATCTGTCTTTGCTGCCTTTTTTCATGGCCCCTATTGAGCCCATGCCGCGATACATTTTATAACTTCTTCCCTGATAAAGTATTGTTTCTCCAGGACTCTCTTCTGTTCCTGCAAACAGGCCACCGATCATTACACAATGTGCACCTAAAGCCAGAGCCTTTACGATATCTCCTGAATATTTGATACCGCCATCTGCAATTATTGGAATTCCAAGTTTTTGTGTGACTTTTTGGCATTCCATTATTGCTGTTACCTGAGGTACACCTACTCCACTGACTATTCTTGTAGTACAGATTGATCCGGGGCCGACTCCAATTTTTATTGCATCCACTCCTGCCTTGATTAACGCTTCAGCAGCCTCACCTGTTGCAATATTTCCTGCTATTAACTGTATATTAGGGAAGGTTTGCTTTATTTCTCTAACTGCATTTACAACATTTTGAGAGTGACCGTGTGCCGTATCTACACAAATCACATCAATTCCAACATTAAGCAAAGCCTGAATTCTTTCATCTCTATCACCTGTTGGACCAACAGCTGCGCCTGTTCTTAATCTTCCCAAATTATCCTTGCAGGAATTAGGATATTGGATGGCTTTTTCAATGTCTTTTATTGTGATTAAACCTTTTAGTTCATAGTTATCGTTTACAACTAAGAGTTTTTCTATTTTATTTTTATGTAATAGCTTTTTAGCCTCTTCTAGAGTAGTTCCTACTGGAGCTGTGATTAGATTTTCTTTGGTCATTACATTTTCTATTTTTTGGTCTAGATTAACCTCAAATCGTAAATCTCTATTTGTTAAAATGCCAACTAATTTACCATTTTGGGTTATTGGAAGACCTGAAATAGAATACTTCTTCATTGTCTCAAGAGCTTCATATATTTTTTGATCCGGGTGCATAGTAATTGGGTTTATTATCATCCCGCTTTCAGACTTTTTTACTCTTTTAACTTCAAGAGCCTGCTCTTCGATGGACATATTTTTATGAATAATACCTATTCCACCTTCTCTTGCTATGCCTATTGCCAGTCTGGATTCGGTTACTGTATCCATAGCAGCACTAATAATAGGTATGTTTAAATCTATTGATTGTGTTAATTTAGTTGATATATCAGTATCTTTAGGTAAAATATCGGATTGTTGCGGTAAAAGTAAGATATCATCAAAAGTTAATCCGTCTATAATTTTATTTTCTATCATATTCTACTCCTCCACAAGTATATTAATTAACAGTTATAACATTATTTTTGATGTAATGTACGTTTTTTGTACAAAAAAATCCTCTGATTTAGAGGATTCTAATTATTTTCATTCTCGTTTTGTTCGAAAATTGAGTTATAAACAGTGTCAAAACGTTTGTCTTCCATTGATTTAATCAGTTCTTCAATATTTTCAATTTTTTTTAGAGTGAATGCTATTTCTGCGATTAAAACACAATCGTTACACAGCAAGTACTCGTTATAAGCTACTGATCCTGCTAGAATCTTTTCTTCCCCACAGCATTGGCATTGGAGGCTTTCATAAGCTGCTTCAGGAGATTCTTCGATATCATCGATTTTCATTTGCTCTACAGCTTTTTGGAGCGATTCTATGATTTCTACATTTTTTTCCTGATTCATTTTGGATTCCTTTTTTATAGTATTAACTAAAATTTAGCATGTGTAAATATTAATTAAACAAATATTAATAAGGTATATTAAATAAGAGTTGATGCCTATTTATTCAAGATATTTAAGTAAGAAATTCTCTAAAACTCTGTAAATAAGCCTGTACTAAATTATACTATTTTTACAAATAAGAAAAAACCTGTACTTGGGATTAAGTCAGGTTTTTATACTGTATATTAAGTTAGGGAATATTTATTTAGGAAATTAAGCGATTAAATCCAGTCCTTCTCTTACTTTTTTACCTTCTTCCTGTGTTTCTCCATTAAGTATTATATTTAATGTTGAATAAAGTTTATCTCCTAAGAGTTCAGCCAAAGATTTCTCTCCAAGGACATAGTCAGGTCCGATTACATTTTGTCCTGCTCTAATGTAGTTATTTATTGTATCCTGATTGGACATTAATATTGTTCTAGGATCAGGATTTCTATATCCTCGAAATATTATATTAGTATTTTGTTGGACCAAGTTAGGAATAGAGTTGGTCATAAAACCTCCTCAAAGGTTATTCTTAGGTTTTGTTTTTACAATCATGATATAGCAGTTTATTATTTGATTTATATTTCATAACCTTATCTTTATAATTTAATGCTATACAAAGATTGTTAGATTTTTATTAGTGAAATGTGAAATTTCAGTAAGATTATTGGGCTAAAATAGATTTTTTGGCTTTATTTATTAGGGTTTATATTGCTAAGCTGATAATAATAAGATAGTAATAATTGTGCTAAAATATACAGGTAGGGAGTATTTAAGTCACTTATTGGAGGATAAATTTATTAAAATACACGGCAAAACTCTTGGACTTAAAAAGAATCAGTTATTACGGCTTGAAAAACTATATAGAAGAAAAATACAGGCTAATCAGATTATTTCTTTTGAACTTGCTGAATCACTGGCAGAAATCAGCCATGAAATTAATAAAGAAATTGCTATTATAATAAACAGACGTGGTCAGATAATAAATATCACTATTGGAGATGCTAACAGCATAAGCCTTCCCAAGTTTAAAAATGTGAGAGAAGGCGCTTCACGTCTTTGTGGTTTAAGGTGCATTCACACTCATCCAGATAGCAGTTCTAAATTAAGTAAAGCTGATTTAACAGCACTTGCAGCTCATAGATTTGATGCAATTGCTGTTATTGGCGTTGATCCTGAAGCAAAATTCAGTAAAAAACTGGGTGAGAATCCTAAATTTGCTGACTCTATTGAAATAGCGTATTTATCACCAAATAAGGATTCAGAAGGAAATTTGTGGAAAATTGCAGGCCCGGATACCGTAAGAAAAGCCAGTCTGGAGGATTTTGAAAGACAGCTTGAAGAAATTGAGCAAGAATTTTCAAAAAGTGAAAGCCTGATAGTATCTTCTGATAAAGAAAGGGCTATACTAATTAGTTTACAGACTCAGGATTTAAGTGATTTTCAGACAAAAGATTCTTTGTTTGAACTTGAACAGCTTGCTATTACAGCTGGAGCTGAAGTTATTGGCATGGTTATTCAGAAAAAAACAACTCCAGATTCTTCTACGTATATTGGTTCAGGAAAATCAAGGGAAATTGCACTTTTAGTTCAGGAAAAAGGTGCTAATCTGGTTATTATAGATGACGAGCTTTCTCCAAGACAGCAAAGAGCTCTTGAAGGTGTTATCGGAGTAAAAACTGTAGATAGAACCGAACTAATTCTTGATATATTTGCACAGAGAGCCAAAACCAGAGAAGGCAAACTTCAGGTAGAACTTGCTCAGTTAAAATATTTATATCCAAGGCTTGTTGGTGCTGGTCTATCTCTAAGCAGACAGGGTGGTGGTGGAACCGGTGGTGGAATTGCCACTAGAGGTCCAGGTGAAACTAAACTTGAAATAGATAGACGTAGAATTAGAGACAGAATCAATATTCTTGAATCTGAAGTAGAACAAATAAAAGATCAGCGAGATTATCAAAGACGACAGCGAAAAATTAATAATGTTCCTGTTGTTTCAATAGTTGGCTATACAAACGTGGGTAAGTCAACTCTAATAAATGCATTATCTAATTCTGATGTTTTAGTTGAAAATAAGCTATTTGCTACTCTTGATCCTACTATTAGGAAAATCAAACTTCCTGATTTTTCTACAGTACTTTTAACTGATACCGTAGGCTTTATTCAACGCCTTCCAACTTCTCTTGTAGCTGCATTCAGGGCTACATTAGAAGAAACAGCTCAGGCTGATATTATTTTACACGTAATCGATCCTATTCATCCGGCATGTAATGAGCATATAGATACAGTATATGAGATTTTAGTGGAATTAGAGTCGTATAATAAACCAATTATTACTGTAATTAACAAAACTGATCTTATTAAGGATGAATCTATACTTCAAGATTTGCTTGAGAAAGTTCCTAACCCTATAATTATTTCTGCATTAAACAGGAAGGGGTTTGGAAATCTTTTAGAAAAGATACAGTTAATTCTTGCTGATAAAAAAGCTCCTGAATTTGTTGAACAGTAAATATTTAGATTACATACTTGTAGCTTTCAATTAAAATTTCTTCGCAGTAAAATTAGGTTGCGTAAAATGAGCCGTTCTCATTTTATTATTAGATTAATCAAGGAGTGAGAGATTGAGAGCAGCAGTTTATAATCAGGGAAAACTTGAGATTGTTAATATAGATAGACCTATATTAAGCAATAATGGAGCTATTATAAAAATCCATGGCTGTGGACTTTGTGGTTCTGACATTGTGAAATATAAAGAAGCTCTTGTCTTAACAGGAACGGTTTTAGGGCATGAAATTATTGGTGAGATAGTAGAATTAAGGACTGAAAACGAGAATTTCAAAGTTGGTGATAAGGTTGTAGCTGGTCATCACGTCCCCTGCTTTCAGTGCAGCTACTGTAAAAATGAAAGCTATTCAATGTGTAAGGATTTTAAAGAATCCAACATAATTCCCGGCGGATTTACTGAATATATTTATGTATCAGCTGCACACTTGGACAGTACTGTATTTAAGATTGAAAATGACCTCTCTGATGTGGAAGCTTCTTTTACTGAACCTGTGGCATGCTGCTTAAGAGCCATTAAAAGAGCAAATATATGCGTTGGAGATAATGTATTTATTATCGGTCTTGGATCTATTGGTTTAATAATGGGGCAATTAGCAAAACACTATGGTGCTCGTGTTGCCGGCTGTGATTTACTGGATGAAAGAATTGATTTCGCAACTGAATTAGGGTTTGATGAGGTTTATAAATTTACTACACTCGAACAAATTAAAAATTCATATATGCAATACACCAATCACATAGGCGCTGATAAGGTATTTCTTGCTTCTGGCAGCTTAAGCAGTATTCCTTTTTCTGTTAGTCTGGTTAGGGATGGTGGAACAATAGTTGTATTTTCCAGCGTTCCTTCTGATGAAGGTGTATTTGTGAATAATGATATTTATTATAGAGAATTGACTATAATGGGTAGTTATTCTCCATCACCACAGGATTTGTGCGATTCGTTAAATCTTTTAAAAAATAATATAATAAAAGTAGGCAATTTTACGACAGCTTACGATTTAAATAATATAGACAAAGCGATTAGTGATACTTTAGCAAATAAAATAATTAAGGCGTATATAAAAATATGACAACAATGAATGCAGTGCTTTTTTATGAGCCTGGAGTAGTCAAATATAAGGAAATTGATGTTCCTGAATTGGATACTGGTGAAATACTGGTAAAAGTTAAGGCAGCACTTACCTGCGGAACTGATGTTAAAACTTATAAAAGAGGGCATCCTGTTTTAATCAAAACAGTACCATCCGGCTTTGGGCATGAATTTGCCGGCATAATAGAAAAAGTCGGCGCTGGGATAACAGATTTTAAGATTGGACAGCGAGTGGTAGCTGCTAATTCTGCTCCCTGCGACAATTGTTATTACTGCAAAAAACAAAGATATAATTTATGTGAGAATTTAAACCTTTTAAATGGGGCTTATGCTGATTATATAAAAATTCCAGCTCAAATCGTTAAACATAATTTACTTTCAATTCCATATCATCTAACTTTTGAGGAGGCAGCATTTACTGAACCTCTGGCAAATGTAGTGCATGGAGCTGAAAGATCTGATATAGTACCCGGTTCAACTGTAGGTATTGTCGGGCTTGGGCCTATAGGACTTATGTTTGTAAGATTAGCAAAATTAAAAGGTGCAAGAGTTATAGCCTGCGGCAGAAATCCTCTTAAATTGAAACTTGCAAAAGAATTTGGCGGAGCCGATGAGGTTATAAATCTTCGTGAAGTCTCTGATCCAAGAGAGGCTATAATGTCATTAACTCCTGAGGGAAAAGGTCTTGATGTTGCAATTGAAGCAGTAGGCATTCCTGAGCTATGGGAGGCAGCTATTGATCTTACCAGAAGAGGTGGAACTGTTCATTTCTTTGGTGGATGTAAGTCTGGAACAAAAATTCAGCTTGATACCAGAAGAATTCATTATGATGAAATTAAAATAGTCAGTATCTTCCATCATACTCCTTATCATGTGCGTGAAGCACTAAGATTAATAAGTGAAGGTTTAGTCGATGTTAAACAGTTAATTACTCATAAAATGCATATTTCGCAAATTGATGAGGCAATTAAACTACATCAAGAAGGAAAAGCAATCAAAGTTGCATTGACGCCTTAATACAGCAATATTAAAATCTAAATAAAAGGCTCCCTCTATTTAAATAGAGGGAGTCTTTTATCAGAAATTTAATCTTTATTAATTTGAAGTGGTAGCTTTTTGAGAATTAAGATCTCTAATGCTTAAACCAATTCTGTGTTCTTGTGGAGTGAATCTTTTAATTAGAACTTCAATTTCCTGTCCAACTGTTAATTCGTTGAATGGATTTATATTTTGCTCATCAGACATTTCTGCTGCAGGAAGTAATGCTTCTACTCCCGGGAATATGTCAATGAAAGCGCCAAAGTTAGTAATTTTGTTGACTATGCCTTTGACAACTTGGCCTTCTTCAAATTGACCTTCAATTTTCACCCAAGGATTTTCTTCCATTCTCTTAAGACTCAAGCTAATTCTATTGAGCTCTGTATCTATTTTAAGAACTTTAACCTGTACGTGCTGGCCTAATGATAAAATATCTGATGGGTGTTTTACACGCTGCCAGGACATTTCTGAGATAGGAAGTAATCCATCAATACCGTTAATATCAATAAATGCACCAAAATCTGCAATTCTTACTACTTCACCTTCTACAAGCTGATCGACATGAAGACTTGCAATTACATTTTCTACGACTTTTTCTCTCTCTTCAGCAAGAGCTAATCTTTGACTAAGGATAAGTTTATTTCTCTTTGGATCAGCTTCTAGAATTTTAGCCGGAATATCCTGACCAATGAGACCTTCGTGAGGTGTGCCGGTTCTTAACTGACTGGATGGAATGAAACCTCTTAAGCCAAGAACTTTTACTAATACGCCACCTTTTACTAAAGAGATAACTTTTGTTTCAATAGTTTCTTCATTTTGACGAAGCTGCTCAAGTTCTGTCCAGCTTCTTGCTTGAGAAACTCTCTTTAATGATAAGGTAAGCTGACCATCTTCATTTTCTTCTCTAAGAATATAGAATTCTTTTACTTCTCCAACTGAAACAATATCTTCAGCATTTTCAAAAGGAAGATTTGAGATTTCTTTGTAAGGAATATAAGCTTCAGTTTTGCCGCCAATATCAACAAGTAATTGATTTTTCTCTACTTTTACGATGGTACCTTTTACCACATCTGCAACTTTAAAATTGTAGTCAAATGAATCTCTTAAGAGTCTTTCAAATTCAGATAAATTTTCGCTTGTTGGTGCTTTGTCTAGGGTTTTGATCACTTTTTTATTCTCCTATTTTCTCAATAACTTTCTCAATTACGTATCCTGGAGTTGATGCGCCTGCCGTGATGCCGATCTTATTTGCTTTTTCCAGTAAGTCTTTATACTCATCCAACTCTTTTTCTGTTTCGATGTGGATGGTTTTCTTAATCGGACTTACTATTTCTGCAAGATGGGTAGTATTTGCACTAGATTTACTTCCAACTACTAACATAAGCTCAACTTCATTCGCAAGTGTCATTGCTTCTTGTTGTCTTTTACATGTAGCTGAACATATTGTGTTATAGACTTTTAATTCCGTTGAATGCTCAGCAATAATTGGTAAAATCTTTTTAAAATTTTCATGAGTTTGTGTAGTTTGTGTTACAATGCCAATTTTTTTTGCTTTCTTAATTATACTAAGATATTTATATACCTCCTGTTCTGAAGATATCACAATTGCCTCATCAACAGAATATAAATCTGCATGAGCTTTTATTGCAATAACCTCGGGATGATCTGGTTTTCCTATTATAATGACTTTATAACCTTCTTCAGCCAAAGATCTGGCTTTATCTTGAACTCTTTTAACGTCAGGACAAGTAGCATCTACTATTTGACACCCTTTTTGCTCAAGTTCCTGTATTGTTTGTGGAGTTACGCCATGAGTTCTGATTATGCAGATTCCATTTAACTCTTCAGGAATTGTTTCGATAGTTTGTATACCAAGACTACTCAGATGTTCAATCACCTGAGTATTATGAATCAATTGTCCTAATATATAAACCGGAGTACTTGGATTCTCTTCCTTAATCTTGACCGATAAGTCTACAGCTCTTTTTACCCCGTAGCAAAAACCAGCGTGTTTTGCTAACTCGATATTTTTTGTAACCAATTTCAGAGTGGTTAGGCTCCTTTTCTATAGATTTTAGGAAATTCATTAGCTAGAATAAAATGCCTTTCCATAACATAGCTTATATCATAGGGAAAAATAAATTTCAAATAAATTTTTGTTATCACTAAATATTTGAAATAATTGATTTGGATAAATCTAAAAAATCTAATGCATTATTTTTACCATATAGTTTCATTATATTACTAATTAGAAGCTTTTTAGATTTTAATGCAACTTCTGTATGATTCTTATTTAGATTGATATCTTATATAATCTTGATTGACTACTTGTTTAGTCTGTTAGGAAACATAACCCTCAGGAGGCATGAACTTAATGTTAAGAGGAAAATTTAATAAGATCTCATTGGTGTTAGCTGTTCTTTTAATTAGTAATTTAAGTGCAAATGCAGAAATTACTAATGATGAAATTATAAATAAATCATACATGCACAATCAGGGACACTCTAACGATGTGGTCAAGTTAGTCGAGATACAAAAGGCTCGAGCAGAAGGTAGAGAAATCCCTATAGCTGATACAAGATATAAAGTTGGAAAATGGTATTTACCTCAAAAATATTCAACATTTATGAGAAATTTAATCCAGGAAAAAGATGCAACATTATATACTAATGAATTTGGCACTCCTGCAGAGTAAAGTTAATCATTATAAACAAAAAGAGACACTTACAAGTGTCTCTTTTTGTTTATGTTTTATTTATTCATATTCTATAGGGGCTGGCATTGAAGATAAATTTATTTTTGAAGCACTTAATTCTGATAAAGAAATAAATGGTGATGCCAGAATACCAATTAAAATTACTGCAGTTACTGTAAATCCAAGAACTACATTTAAAGTTTTGGATGGTCCAATAACCGGTTCTTCAGATATATCTTTAAATGGCCTTAAGAACATAGCTTTTACTACTCTTAAATAATAATAAACTGCTATAACTGTATTTAACAATACTATTATTAACAGCCATGTATATTGAAATCCGGCTAAAACAACTGCTTGAAAGAGGTAGAATTTTGCAAAAAATCCTGCTGTTATAGGTATACCTGCAAGAGATAACAAACATATGGTTAATCCTGCAGCTAGAAGTGGCTGCTTAAATGCCAATCCATTAAATGCTTCAATTGAATCTTTTCCTGTATGGTTAATATGCATTTCTATTGCAGTCCATGTGCCGAAATTAGTGAAAAGATATGCAATCAAATAAAATATCATGCTCGAAACTCCTGCTTGAGTTGCGATTGCTAAGCCTACTAGTATATAACCGGCTTGGGCAATAGAGCTGTAGGCCATAAGTCTTTTTATATTTGATTGATTGATCGCAATCAAGTTGCCAATAGTCATTGTTAAAACAGCAAAAACTGCTACACTTAAGCTCCATATTGGAATAATTTCCCAAAATAAAGTTAGTATTCTGATAACGATTGCAAATCCTGCTGTTTTTGATACAACAGAAAGGAATGCAGCAACCGGAGTTGGTGCTCCCTGATAAACATCTGGAGCCCACACATGAAAGGGTACTGCTGCTACTTTATATCCTAGGCCGCCTAAAATGAGCAAAAATCCAATAATCAATACAGCATTTACGTTATAGGCAGCTAAATAATTAGATATGCCAACAAAGTCTGTCTGTCCTGTAATACCATAAATGAATGAAAAACCATAAAGCAATACTGCACTAGATGCTCCCCCAATAACCAGATATTTTAATGCTGCTTCATTGGTGAATTTATCAAGTTTTGTATATCCACTGAGTGCAAAACTTGATAAGCTTAAAGTTTCTAATGCCACAAAGAGCATAATAAGATCGCTGGCACCAGCTAATAGCATAGCACCAAGAGTTGCTATCAGGATGAGCGTATAAAATTCTCCTGTACTATTACCAAAGCCTGAAGTGTATTTTTTGGACATTTGTATAGTAATTATGGCACCAATTAGTATTAAAACCCTGAAAAGTATAGTAAAAGTGTTAGATGTAAAACTATTCCATAACACACTAGTCTCTGTAAAAAATGGAATGAAGCTAAAGGAAATTAATGCTAAAAGCGCACCTAAAGTGCTTACCAGATAAATGATATTTTGTTTTTTACCTGATAATACAAAGGTTAATACTGTGCATGCAATAATAAGTAAACTCATTATTGCTTCTGGTAATAATGCATATCTTATATCTAGTAACAGATCCATTTTTCACTCCTACTTAAGAACATATATATTACTAATGTAGCTGTTTATGGTTGGGGTGAATATATTTGTGAGTCCTCTTGGAAACAAACCAAAAACAGTTATTACAAGTACTAATGATACCAAAATGACTACTTCATGCGGTGTTATATCGTGAACAGATTTCCATTTCTCAAACATAGTTCCGAAGAATACTCTTTGCATCATCCATAGTAAGTATGCAGCAGTTAATATAACGCCTATAGCAGCAATTATGGTTAAAGCTTGTATTGAAATCGGGAATCCAGTATTTGCAAAAGAATTTGACAAAAATGCACCGTAAAATACCAGTGTTTCTGCTGCAAATCCAATTAATAAAGGTAATCCTAAGCTTGCAAGTACAATTATCATTGAAAAATAAAATATTCTTGGAGCTACATAACCCAATCCACCAAGCTCAGATATAGTTCTGGTATGAGTTCTCAGATAAATTACTCCAACAATCATAAAGAGTCCAGCGCTTATTATTCCGTGGGCAATCATCTGAAATACTGCACCTGAAACTCCGGCAATATTAAGTGCTCCTAAACCTAATAGAACTATTCCCATATGACTAACACTGCTATATGCAACCAATTTTTTAAGGTCTTCCTGTACTAATGCAATAAGAGCAGCATAAATAATATTTATAACTCCTAATACAACGAGTACTGGAGCCAGAACTTTCATCGCTTCAGGTAAAATCTGTAAATTCATCCTAATTAGACCGTATCCGCCCATTTTTAGCAAGATACCAGCCAAAAGCATACTAATTGGAGTTGGTGCATCAACGTGTGCATCAGGTAACCATGTATGAAAGGGTACAACAGGCAGCTTTACTGCAAAGGCAATAAAGAAACCAAAAAATGCAAGCATTTGAAAAGCCATTGGATATATATAAGCTTTTGGAGCTGCTAGTATTCCTAAATCAAAAGTTAATATTCCTGTTTGACTGTAGTGATAAAAATAAACTGCAAGTATAGATGCCAGCATAAATATACTGCCAAGGAATGTATAAAGAACGAACTTCATCGCAGAATATTCTTTTCTTCCAGTCCCCCATATAGCAATTAGTAAATACATAGGGATTAATTCAAGTTCCCAGAATAAGAAGAAAAGAAATAAATCCTTAGAAGCAAATACGCCTAATATGGCACTGGTTAAAACGAAGATTAATGAATAATAGAGTTTGTGTTTCTTGGTAATATTAAATTTACTTGCAATACAGGCTAGCAACACAAGAAAAGTTGTTAATACAACTAATATTAAAGATAAACCATCTAGTGCCAGAGAAAAATCAGCACCAAGAGGTTTGATCCAATTAAAGGTCTCTATAAACTGATATCCATGCTGTGTAGGATTAAAAAATAATAAGAAAAACAATGAATAAAAGAACAAAAATCCTGCAAATCCTTTAGCAAATCTTCTGATTGCTACTTCATGGTTTGGAAACCATGGACCTACAATTATTAATGCGCCAACTAATGGTGCCAATACTAATATTGTTAATGATAAAAAGTTCATATTTTACCTCTTAGAATAACCAGTGAACTATAAGCGATATTGTAATTAGTGTAATGCCGCCAAATAAGATAGTGACATAAGTTTCAAGATTGCCATTTTGGAATAATCTTATTATTGAACCAACAGAGCTTGTTGTATAAGCTATAAGATTAACAAATCCGTCTATAATATATTTATCTACCCAGGACATAAATCTGGATGCAGGTACAAATGCTCCTCTAACAAAAGCATAGTAACCATTATCTATATACCATTTGTTGAATGACAGATTATATGCTTGTTTATATTTTTCTTTTAATTCATTTAAATCAACTTTTACTTTAACTTTATCCCAGTATAATACTGCAGCTAATGCAAAACCTGCCAGTGCAACCAACAGGGATAATATTGGAATAAGTAATCCTTCAGGATGTTCTGCTACTTCTTGAACTGGTCTTATGAAATGATCAAAAGATATTATTCCAGGAATATTGCCACTTAAGACATAACCAATTATTGCTGATGGAATAGCAAGAACGATTAATGGTAAATACATAATTGGCGATACTTTATGAGGATGGGCATGCCCTCTATATTCACCTTCAAAAGTCATAAAATAACTTCTGAACATATAGAAGGATGTCATACCTGCGACAACTATGGCTACGATAAACAACAACCACTTATTATGCTGTGCAATTCCAATAAATATTTCGTCCTTTGACCAAAAACCGCTGAGGAATATTCCTGAAATTGCAAGTGTTCCAATTAAATATGTATATGCGACCACTGGCATGTGCTTTCTCAACCCGCCCATAAATCTCATATCCTGCTGGTCAGTTAAACCATGGATTACAGCACCAGAACATAAGAATAACATTGCTTTAAAATAAGCATGTGTCATTAGATGGAATAATCCTGCTGAATAAGCACCTACACCCATTGCTAAAACCATATATCCTAATTGACTACAGGTTGAATATGCAAGTACTCTCTTTAAATCCACTTGAGTAATAGCAATTGTTGCTGTGATAAGCGCAGTTATTGCGCCTGTCCATGCAATAACAGTCATTATAGTCGGCGATAATTCAAATATTGGGAATGCTCTAGCGATTAAATATACACCTGCTGCTACCATCGTTGCAGCATGAATCAGTGCACTGATTGGAGTTGGGCCTTCCATTGCATCAGGTAACCATGTATGGAGTGGAAATTGTGCACTTTTTGCAACTGGTCCTAAGAATATTGCCAACGCAATAAATCCAAAAACAATGGGCCCTGCGGCTTGCAACGCATATTCTGCAGCAGGTCTGATTGATGTAAAACTTAAATATACTTCATTATGAGTTGTCCACCAATTGAGTGAGAAGAATAAGAAAGCGATAATACCCACTAATAGTCCAAAATCACCAATTCGGTTCATTATAAATGCCTTTTTAGCTGCATCGGCAGCGGAGGGTCTTCTAAACCAAAAGCCAATTAACAGGTAACTTGATACACCTACTAATTCCCAAAATATGTATATCTGGAATAAATTGGTACTTAAAACTAAACCGAGCATTGAGAAGTTAAACAATGCCAAATATGCGAAAAATCTATGAAATCCTTCATCTTCCTTCATATAGCTATATGAGTAAATTTGAATCAAAACACTTACGGAAGTAACAACCATAAGCATCATAGCTGCAAGGTTATCTACCAGCCAACCTACAGATAAGTTAAGCACACCGGCACGTAACCAAATGAAATTATGTTCGTATGTTGCTTGAGGATGTGCCAGAGTCCAGGCTAAAATAAAGCTGGAAAATACCAGTCCTATTGCTGTTGCTCCAACAACAAGCCCTGTACTGATCTTTTTATTTTCATAAACTGCCAGATTTTGTCCAAATACTATAATTAAGAATACCCATAAGGGTAGAGCAGCTATTATCCATGCATTTTCCACAAAGAAGTTCATATTAAACTATCCTTTTAACAGTGTATACTCTTCAACGTCTACAGTCGGTTTATTTCTATATAATGCAATTAGAATTGCCAAACCTAAAGCTGCTTCCGCTGCAGCAACCGCCATGATAAATATAGCAAAAACCTGCCCCTTAAGTTCTCCAAGGTCAGTATAATTTGCAAAAGCAACAAAATTGATATTAACTGCATTGAGTAAAATTTCTATAGACATTAAAACCTTAATTGCATTTCTGGATGTAATCAAGCCTAATATGCCAATGCAGAATAATATTGCTCCTAATATTAAATAATGTGTTAAACCTATTATCATAACTCTACTCCACTCAAAACTATTGTTTTTATTTTATCTCAGTAGTTGGTTTGACCAGATTATCTTCATCTTTTCTGGCTATTACTACAGCTCCTAGTATTGCAGCTAGAAGCAGCAATGATAATACTTCAAAAGGCAAAATATATTTTGTGAATAAGGCCTTACCTATGATTTCAGTTGTGCCTTTTTCCTGAATTGTTTGAACAACTTCCACACTAGGTGCCTGTATATTAAATATTCCAGTTTCTTCGCTAAACTGCTTTAGTCCGTTTGTTATAGCAAATGATATTCCAAGAAATATGCAGCCAGCTATTAATAATGCAAATAATGTTCTTGGTGCTTTTGCTATCCAGAGCCTGATATCAGATTCTTTGCCGGTCAGCATTATTGCAAATATGAGTATTATTGTAATACCCACTCCGTAGATAATAATTTGTGATATAGCAACAAAATCAGCGTTTAACAGGATGAATATTCCTGCCACTGACAGAAAGGTAACTATCAATGAAACTGCTGAATATACTATGCTTCTTGAAAATATAACTCCTAATGCCGATACGATTAAAACTAAGGATATAATCGCAAAAAATAATGTATAAATTACGTCCATAACACTCTTTTTGACTCCTAAGTATCTCTCTCGAGCAAATCGCTCCACTTGTTTGATTCTTCGACAGACAATAATAGTCTTTCTTTATTATAAACCAGAGCTTCTCTGGAATAATCTGCCAGCTCAAATTCATTTGTCATAATTAAAGCGCCTTTAGCACAGGCTTCTGTGCAGTTTCCACAGAATATGCAGCGACCAATATCAACAGTAAATTTGGTAACCTGCATTTTATTGTTTTCATCTTTTTGTGTTTCAACGTGAATCAGATCGCCACATGGGCAAACTTTAGTACAGCACTTACATCCTGAACACATTTCTGAACCATCAGAGTTGCGTAACAATGCCAGACGTCCATGGAATCTTGAACTTATATCAGGTTTCTTTTCTGGATATTCAAGAGTTATAGCAGGCCTGAAGGCATGTTTTGCTATGGTGTACATACCTCTTGCTATCTCTGTTATTCCGCTTATAGTTTGATTGATGATATTATTCATACTTTTTATCATATTTTTTTCACCTAATTAGGAAATATATGTCTATAAACTGCGACTATTGTTAAGTTAACCAGTGATAGCGGAAGGAGAAATTTCCAACTAAAGCCCATTAACTGGTCAACTCTTAGTCTTGGCAATGTTGCACGTATCCACATTATCACAAATATCAAGAAATAAGTTTTTGCAATAAGCCAGAATACTTGCTCAATATGCACAAATGCACTTAAAATCTGTGCTTTAGATATCATAATACCGGATAATACAACTGCATCAGGTATTAAATTCTGGAATAAAATAACTGACAGGTAATCGTTAAATGGAGATAAATAACCACCTAAGAATAATGTGACAATTAATATACTTATTATAAGTAATGCGGCATATTCAGCTAAAAAGAATAAAGCAAACTTCATTCCTGAATACTCTGTATTATAACCGCTAACCAATTCGCTCTCTGCTTCAGGTAAGTCAAAAGGAACTCTATTTAACTCAGCAAGTGAGCATATAAAAAATACTATAAATCCAATAAAAGCAGGCCACATATTCCAACTGAATAAGTTCCAGTTAAGTAATGCAAACTGTGCAGCACCACCTGACTGCTTGCCTACTATTTCTTGCATATTCATACTGCCGGCTAATAGAACAATAGCAATTGCAGCAATAACTAGTGGAATTTCAAAACTTATAGCCTGAGCAGCAGCTCTCATTCCCCCTAATAAAGAATATTTATTATTGCTTGCCCATCCTGCAAGAACAAGTCCAATTGTAGATAATGATGAGATAGCAAGAATTAGGAATAATCCTGCTGCAACATTTATTGCAAATAAGTTGCTTGTATATGGAATCAATCCATATATGACCATTACAGGAGCAAAGAAAATTATAGGTGCAATTGTAAATAGTATTTTATTTGATGTTGAAGGCATAATATCTTCTTTAATCAGCAACTTTATTGCATCTGCAATTGTCTGAAAGAAGCCAAATGGGCCAACTCTATTTGGTCCTTTTCTTATAGTCAGCCATGCCAGTACTTTTCTTTCCATTAAAACAAGGAATATAACGCCTACTACAACAAGCGCTGCAACTCCAATAAATGGTATTACCGGCCAGCTAATTTGTGCAAGAATTTCAGGCAATCCTAATTTATTAAATATATTTAAATATAGATCGTACATACTGTATCACTCCGCTTATCGATCAACTTCAGGAAGTACTACGTCTAAACTTCCGAATATTGGCATTAAATCAGCATACATTTTGCCTTTAATGAGTTCAGGCAGAATCTGAACACTTGAAAATGATGGGGTTCTCCATTTTACTCTGTATGGTTTTGTGGTTCCATCACTGATCACATGACAAGTTGTTATTCCTCTTGGGGATTCAATCATTGATATTGCTTCTCCAACAGGTGGCTTAAATACTATAGGATTAATTTTTTTGCCAGTTAATTTTGTGTCAATACCACAAACACGGCATTCATCTTTATCACAACCGCAGTTTAATCGTTTTACCTGCATTTTGCTAGGTGATCCACCTGGAAGCTTAGCCAATGCCTGTTCAATAATTTTGATTGATTCTCTCATTTCAGCAATTCGGACGATATATCTATCGTAGGAATCACCATTTTCTGCGGTGCAGACTTTAAAATCGAGTTCATTATATACAGAATAAGGATCGGTTTTTCTTAAATCAAGCTCCATTCCTGATGCTCTAAGATTTGGCCCTGTTATACCATAATCAAGTGCCATTTCAGGAGTTAAGATTCCTATACCTTTAGTTCTATTTAAAACTATTGGATTTTTAGTAATTATAGCCTCATATTCATCAAAATATTTCGGCATACTTTTACATAAATCAAGAGCCCTTCTTACCCAGCCTGTTGGAAGCTCTTTTTTCACTCCTCCAAAACAATAGTAATTATACATCATACGAGCGCCTGTCAGGTCTTCAAAGAGTTTCACTATGTCTTCTCGTTCTCTAAACGCATAGAATAGAGGGGAAGTCGCTCCTAAATCGAGTAAAAATGAAGTCAGCCACATTAAGTGAGATGCAATTCTATTAAATTCCATTGTAATAACTCGAATATACTGGGCTCTTTTTGGCACTTGCAAATCCGCAATTGATTCAACTGCACAACAAAATGATCCCAGATTAAAGAAACTTGAAAGATAATCAATCCTGTCTACCATTGGTAAATATTGATGATAAGTTCTGCTTTCAGCAAGTTTTTCCATGCCTCTGTGCAAATAGCCAATAACAGGTTGTGTATCTTCTATAATTTCACCATTAAGGGTCATAATTAACCTTAATACTCCGTGAGTACTGGGGTGTTGTGGCCCTACATTTATTATCATTTTTTTATTTGGTGTTTGAGTCTGCATTTGTTTTCCTCTTTAGCAAGTCTAATAGGAGTTATTATCTCTCATTCCAGATTAGTCTTTCATCATCCATTTTATAATCTTTTCTTAAGGGATGCCCTTTCCAGTCATTTGGAAGCAGGATTCTTCTTAAGTCAGGATGATTATTAAATTTAATTCCTAGCAAATCGTAAGTTTCTCTTTCATGCCAGTTAGCAGTTGCAAAGACAGAGGCTAAGCTTTCTATTTCAGGATTGTTTTTAACTATGCTGGTCTTTAAGATAACTTGTTTATTAAGTTTTACTGATTGCAGGTGATAAACAAGCTCAAACCTGTCAGGATGATCTACTCCGGTGACAGAATAAAGCAGTGTGAATTGTGCTTCCTTGTGCATCTTTAATAAAGTAGCAATTTCAAGTAACTTTTCAGCTTCTATCTGAACAATTTCTGTATTATCGGCCTTACACTTTAAAGGTGTTACTATAAAACCTTTATCTGCAAGCAAGGAAGTAAATATTCCCGCTGGCGCTATTTCTGTATCACTAATTGTGTTATTTTGTTCAAGTTCTGACACGATTATCTCCCAATGCCTGCTCTTGTTAATTCTATTTTATCCAAATCATAACCGTCTGTTTGCACTCCCCAATGATAAACTTCCAATTCATCATGAGGTAATAATATTTCTGAATCATCTTCAGGTAATTTTACTCTAATCTTATGTGATTCTATATATTGTTTTCTTTCAAGAATTGTTTCTGTTCTCATTTTCTTCTGCAATTGAATGATAGCATCCAATAATGCTTCTGGCCTTGGAGGGCAACCTGGCAAGTATACATCTACAGGAACCAATCTATCTACACCTCTTACTACAGAATAAGAATCATTTTCATACATGCCACCTGTAACAGCACAGGCTCCCATTGCCATAACATATTTAGGCTCAGGCATTTGCTCATATAATTTAACTAAAGCAGGTGCCATTCTATGTGTAACAGTTCCGGCTGTAATCATTAAGTCAGCCTGTCTTGGGGTCGCTCTGAATACTTCTGAACCGAATCTTGCTATATCAAACTTAGCTGCACTAGTTGAAATCATTTCGATACCGCAGCAGGATGTAGCAAATGTCAATGGCCATATTGAATTTGATCTTCCCCAATTGTATACAAAATCCACGGCTGTAAGTATTATCTTCATAATTGCTCTATATATCCCTAATCTTGTATTTTCTTACTTTTATTGCCACTTTAAGGCATTTTTCTTCCATGCATAAACTAGGCCTACTACTAATATTACAATAAAAATCAATGCTTCAACTAAAGCAAATAAGCCAAGTTTGTTATAGGCTACTGCCCATGGAAATAAAAATACAGCTTCTATGTCAAATATAATGAATAAAAGAGCATACATATAATATTTAACGTCAAACTGTATCCTTGAATCTCCGAAGAGATTCATACCACATTCATAGGTGGAATTTTTAGTTTTATTTGGAGCTTTTGGCTGTACTAACCATGATAAAATCAATGCGGCTGATGCAAAAGCTATAGAAAAACCTATAAACGCTACTAATATTCCGTATCCAGATATTAACATTTCCTACCCAACTCTAAATTAATTCCATATTTTATATATCACAAACATTATAACTTTGTTCTATAGATTTATTAAATTCAAGTTATTATGTAAAATAATATAAAAGTAGGGTGGGCATCTGAATTAAACTTTGTTTTTATGCTAATAATTTGCCTACTTGCCCACCAGCACCAATTTCTGGTAATACTGACATAAGTAAGGTGATATTATCAACTGTATAATTAAATGTATGAAATATAGTAAATTAAGAAAAATACTAATAATTAGTTTAGCTGCATTTTTATTTAATGCTGGAATTGAATTGCAGGCTCAATCTACTGACTACACTGAACAGGATTCTGTTGTATTAGCCAGAAGACTTTTAAATAATGGCAATGTAAATGAAGCAGAAGTTATTCTTAATAATGAAATTAAAAATAATCCTAAAAATACCAGAGCTTATATAGAACTTGCTGAAATATGCATAAGTAAAAACCAGCTATCAAAAGCAAAGGGCTTACTAAACAAGGCATTTGATTTAGAGCCAAATAATCCTAAAGCATATTCATTAACAGCCAGCCTTCTTTACAAAAATTCACAATTTGATCAGGCTGAGCAAATTGCAAGAAAAACTCTTGCAATGGATGATTCTGACAGCAATTCGTATTTAATCCTTGGAAGAATTTATATAGACAGAGCAGAGAATCAACAATATTTACCACAAAGTAAAGTAGATTCTCTCAGAAAAGAAGGCTACAGAAACTTTAAGTTAGCTTCAAAGTATAATCCTGCGTCTGCTGATACCCACATCGGGCTTGCAAAAGTGTATTTACGAGAAGGTAAAGATGAAAAAGCTATGGATGAATTGTTGATTGCTGAAGAACTTGGCTTCTCAAACCCTGATATCTTGTATTTCATTGGTGAATCCTATTATCAACTCGGCAAATATGAAAAAGCCATTAAATTTTTGAAAAAGCCTGTTATTTATAATTCAAGCAGATACTATAGAGCGCATTTTATCTTAGCGAATGCATATGAAAAATTAGGTAATGCTGATACTGCAAAAAGAGAGTATCTCGCAACACTCAAATATAAGCCTAATGATGTTGAAGCCAGAGTCCGTTTAGATCAATTGAATGAAAATATCGAAATATCACAAAGGTTAGAAAGCAATACAGTTCTAGTAAAAAATATAGAAGAAAAATCCATTGAAAGTTTAAATACCCTTGCTGATTATTATCTGGTTATGGATAAATTACCTCAGTCTCGGGATTTATACAGGCAAGTTCTGGAGAAAGATCCTAATAATCTGAGAGCCAGAGTTGGTCTTTGTGAATTATACTACGCACAATGGATCTTAGGTTATTTTAACCCGAAAACTTATTATGCTGACAGATTATATCTTGAAGATGATCTTGATTATATTCAGCTGACAGTGCCGCTTGTTAAAGTAAAAATTACCAGCAGTCAGGGTATTTCTCCTCCTGTAAAAGAAGAATTATTGGAAATTTCCGGTAATACTGATCAAAATCCTCAAAATTTAATTAATGTATCAAGAGCAGCGTTTTTACTTGGAAATTATAAAATGTCAAAAAAAATTCTTGGATCTCTAGTAGTTCGCAGCTTGTCTGACTATGAAAGATTTGAGCTTGCCAAGGGTTTATTCCTTGATCGAAACTTGTATGAATCAAGAACCTTACTTAAATCACTACAAAGCAGCTATCCTGATGAAATAATTGCCTCTATGCTAAATAGAATAGAAGATAAAATCAGATTATCGGAAAGTATAGTGAATGAAGGTGTAAAGTTATATAAGAAAAAAGACTATCAAGCTGCAATATTAAAATACAAACAAGCCTTAAAAGAATTTCCCCTTTGTAAAATTGCGCATATTCAATATGCACATGCTTTATACCAAATCGGCAATAAAGACAAAGCTAATGAAATGATTGACTTATATCAAATGCTGGAAGATATGTATCCAACAGCAGTTCCTGAATTATCATGGAAAGAAATCCAGAAAATAAAAGAATCCTGGTTGAAATAAATTATTAACCCATAAATAACAAACTAATAGCTGCAAGTAAGTTATTGAACAAATGGGCAAAAATTCCAGGCATAACTGATCCTGTGTGATGTCTTGTGATACCTAAAATCAAACCTATTACTGTTACTGCAACTAATGCTGTACTATATCCCAGATATTGTGCATGAGAGAACCCAAAAATTAGTGCAGTAATAGATATACCTCCAAATAGACCAAGAACTTTTACTAAAGCAGGCTGCATAAATCCTCTAAAAAAGATCTCTTCAACTATAGGAGCTAGAAAAACAGCCATAATTGATATTATTCTCAGTTTTTCTTCAGGGACATTTGTGTATGGGTTTTGCCTTTGAACATCAGTAAATGCTGAAAACGCATAGCTAATCATAGATGTGCTTAAAATTAGTATTATGGCTACAATTAATCCCAATATAAACGCGTGTGGAATCCCCTTTAATGAGATTCCAAATGCATCCAGAAAAGGTATTTCATATTTTTTTGTTACAATTAAATAAATTACAGATATTGTTGCAACAGATATTACTAATTGCAATAAAGCAGGAAATAAACTTGTTTCTGTATCAATGTTGGAGATAAGCAATATTCCAACTGCAAAGATTGATAAGGCAAAAATGAAGACATATGTAAATAATACATCCGAGATTTTCCACGGAGCACACTCTTCATGTTTTCCTATTAACGCATGTTCTCTTTCTGCCATAATAAAGTTATCCTTTAATTTCCTTTGACATTTTAAGTGGCGAAGTTGAATTTAATTTGAGAGCTTTGAATTTAGTATAATTTTTGATTAAATAAAAACAAGTTGAGTAAATGTATAGGATACTGATAATATTTATACTATGAGAAAGAAATCAATTTTACTATTGGAAATTTTTATATGGATTATATTACTAGGAGTCCTAATCTTCCTAGGAATTAATATTATAAAGCAAAAAATGGATAATCGACCTACCTATCAGGTTATGTTTAAGGATGTAGACAGTTTATTACTTGGTGCGCCTGTTAGGGTAATGGGCATTGATGTCGGTTATGTGACTGAAATAAAGCCCACAGCGAATGTAGTTTATGTCACATTTGTAATTACAAATAATCAATTGCAAGTGCCAAATGGCTCCAAGGTTAGTATCCAGTTTACCGGTTTAGCAGGATCCAAATCTATTGAAATAATGCCTCCTGAATCAGAAATAAAGGACGACTTGTCTTTAATAGTTACAGAGCCTATAAGAGTAAATTCATTGATGCAAATACAGACAGAAATATCTGAATCTATTCTAAACAGTTCTAAAAATGCTATTAAAATGTTCGGAAAAGGTGGCGTCGATATTATGAAATCGAATATTAAAAAAGTTCGACTTGCCTCTACAGATACTATTAATGGAACACGAAACATTAAAGCTACAATACAAGATACTAATCAGAGAATGCTTACAGGGGCGGAATATGCTAAAAGCATTTTAAATACACAAAATGAAAATATAGACTCTATTTACAGCATGTTTTCTGATCAAGCTATAGATCAGAAAATTAAGGGGTACGTATTATCACTTTGCAATACCGCTCAAAATACATCTGAAACTTTTGATAAGAAAAGGTTACAGAATATTAGGAAAGAGCTAAATTCGAATTTATACGGTGTTAAAAGAAATATCGTTGATCTTAATGTTAAAGTTAAAGATATTAAAACTAAAAGTGATAATTTTGTAACAAATAGCAGTATAATTGATAAAATGTTCAATGATTTTAAGCGAACACTCGATTCTATGAATAAAACATTTAGTCCAGAAAGCATTAACAAATTACGCTCTAAGTCTACAGAAATAAAAGAAAAGTCAGAAGAAATTAATAAAACAATATAATTACATATTTATTATTTCTGTGGAGTAATATATTTTGAAATTGAAACTTTAAAGGCCAGATCCCCTCTATTGCCATTAGGAATTAAAACAGCATTAGTTATCGACCAGGTTGGAGCAGGGTTGTACTTGAATCCAACTCCAAGATTACCGTATCTTTCATTTCTTGAAGTCCAGTCCATTGCTAAATTTATATTTTTAATAAAAGTAGATTGTTCAAAAGCAAGAACTGCCCCCGGCTTATCAGGTATAAAATCTTTACTGCTTGCTATATACATTCCGGCAGTAAGTCTGGTTCCTGTTTTTTTTATTTTTTGTGAAAAATGCGCATATGTAATATTATCTGGAGTAATTGCCTCTTGAAAGCTCGGATTTATTCTTGTCTCAACTGTTAGTCTTGTTGCTTCGGTTAGAAAAAACACTTTTTTAACTACAAATCTTCCCCTTACATCCGTATTATCAGCAATAACTGTACTCACCCCTCCTGCAATATTAATATTATGTCCGATTCCATATGCTATGGAAGGGTTTAATGATACAAATGCATCAGGCTGAAAAGGCCTGAAATCAGTAGATTGTTTTAACAATATTTCTCCAGCCTGTAGTATATCAGAAGAAGGAATTGAAATAATATTTTGCTGCGCAAATGATTTCAGCTGATAAAACATTAGTAAAAGAATTATGCAGAATATTATTCTTACTTTTTTCATATTTCTCATTAATAGATATCAATTGTATCTGATTTAAGTATTCACTCAGGATATCAAGTATCTGACATCGTTGTAAAGGTTTAAGCCTGAATTATAATTAATCTTTATTATAGTAATACTTACTGTACTTCTTACCTTTTTGCAGCCTGAGTAACTCTCCTGCTCCAAGATTTCTATATTTTTGAGCATAATTTGTATTCATAAAGGTTTTTTTAGCTTTTTTGATTATCTGCTTATAGCTAATAGATTTGTTTTCTATCTCAACTTTACCTGGATATATGGTCAGGATTGTATATTGACTTGGATAAGTTACGATTGAAGCCGCTGACACAAAGACTATATCATTAACTTTTTTGGAATATCCAAGATGATGATGCCCACTTAGCACTAATTTAACCTGTGGATACTTTTGAATTACATTTAAAAAATCCTGAGAATTTTGTAATAAAAAGTCTTTCCAGAGTAATTTTTCTTCTGCAGAGTTAACTGGAAAAGCAGGATGGTGCATTGTTATGATAGTAAATTTATCTTTATTAGCTTTCAACTTATTGTCAAGCCAGTCAAGCTGATCTTTTGTGATTAATCCCGAAAAACTATTTGTGATAGTAGTATCAAGACCAATTAATAGAACATTTGATGCAGGTTCATCAATCCAGTAAGTTTTATCTTTATCTTCGAATTTTAAACAAAATTCATCAAGGAAATCTCTTTTTATAAAATCAGCAGCAAAATCCACATCCCTATCCCCTGGAACTACATAATAAGGAATTTTTGTTTCAGATAAAATATCCAACAAAATAGGCAAATCATTGAGTTGCCGGTCACTGTTGTCAATTAAATCTCCGGCAAAGATTATATAATCCAAATCTTGTTTTTTATTAAGAGTTTTCATCACATCCTGAAAGATTACCAGACTTTCTTTATGAAGAATCCAATTCTCTTTTTTTTGGAAAGATATATGTATATCAGGAATCAGAGCTATTTTAAACGGTTTAAAGTTTTTATATTCATTTATGCGACTAGAAGCGTAAGTCATTTGAGAGAATAAAAAAAGCACTGAAATCAATATCAGTGTTTTCAGCGCTTTTTTACTATGAATCAACTTCACTATTTTATTCCTTATCCCACAAAGCTTATATCATAATGATATTTTAGGGATTCCAATACCTTCTTCATGGAGCTGAAATTTTGAATGGATAGCTTTGACAGCATCATTAGCTCTACCTTTGTCAACCAGACAGCTAATTTTAATTTCACTGGTAGAAATCATTTTAATATTAATATTGTTATCTGCCAGAGCTGCAAACATATCAGCAGCTATACCGGGCTTATCTATCATTCCTGCACCGACGATACTGACTTTTGCAATATCTTTATCTATAACAATTTCTGCAGCATTTATTTCTTGCTTCACTTTTTCAAGAATATTCAATGCCTGATCGAGATCAGATTCTGAAAGAGTAAAGGCAATATTGTTAGAATCTGCTTCCCTTAAAGATTGAATTATCATATCAACGCTTATATTATGCGCAGCTAATGATGTAAATACCTTTGCAGCAGTCCCGGGAGCATCTGGTACTTTAATTATTGCAATTCTAACTTGGGATAAGTCTGCTGCTACTCCACTAACTGGTTTATAGATTTCCATTAATTCTTCTCCTATGACCAATGTTCCTAAATCTTCATGATTAAAGCTACTTCTAACTCTCATAGGCACGTTGAACTGTTTTGCAGTCTCAACTGACCTTGGATGAAGCACATTAGCGCCAACTCTTGCAAGTTCTAACATCTCCATATATGAAATTTGGCTTAATTTTGAAGGTTTTTCTACTATTCTTGGATCAGCAGAGTATACACCATCTACGTCAGTATAAATATCACATCTTTCTGCTTTTAATGCTGCGGCTAAGGCTACTGCAGTTGTGTCCGATCCCCCTCTTCCTAATGTTGTAATTTCATTATCAGGAGTTACACCTTGGAATCCAGCTACAATAACTATTTTGCCTTCATTTAAATAGCCCTGCATTTTATCAGTTTTAATTTCTAAAATTCTAGCTTTAGAATGTACTTTTTCTGTAATAATACCAACCTGATTAGCAACCAGACTTATAGCCGGATAACCTGCTTCTTGTATTGCCATTGCCAGCAGTGCAATAGATACTTGCTCTCCAGATGAAAGAAGCATATCCATTTCTCTGCTATCGGGTTTTGAGGTAATCTCTCCTGCTAGATTTACTAAATAATCAGTAGTTTTACCCATAGCAGAAACAACGACTACAACCTGATGCCCATTATCATATTCTCTGGTGACGGCGCTAGCAACATTTTTGATTTTTTTCGAATCAGCTACTGAGGTGCCGCCAAACTTTTGTACAACTATACTCATAGGTTTCCGCTCTCTTCCACATTCTGCCTTATTTTGCCGTTTGCCTTATAAAGTCATCAATTGTTTTATTATAGTTAAGTTTCATCAAACATGCATTTAGATAATTATATATAATATCACGGTAATTTGGATATGTCTCAAGCAGTTTTACGTACTCGCTTTCAAAGGCTGCAAAGTCCCCGAGTCTTGCTTTGACATAGGCACTATTAGCCATACTTTCGACATGTTCAGGATTTATTTTGAGGGTTTTATTAAAGCATTCTAATGCATTGTGATAATATGCCTGATTATTGCTGCTATCAGCAAATTCTATATATGTAACGCCTAACATGAACATAGCTGATATATTATTAGGATTTTTAACTAATATTTCATTATATGTGCTTATTGCTTCGTTAAATCTCATAAGCCTGATAAGTATTTCACCTTTTCCAACATACGCAGTACTGGCGTCAGAATCAATTTTAATAGCATTATCAAACTTTTCAAGAGCGTCTTTATATGTTGATTCATCTTTTGAAAGAATCACTCCGTATATTGTATTAATTTTACAGGAATTCGGTTCTTTTCTGAATGCTATACGCATGTTTCTAACTGCTTCTTTAATATCACCTGTCTCACTTAGTATTACTGCTAAGTTTACATATGCATCTATATTTTCAGGGTTAGTTTCTATTGTTTTATTGTAGTATTTTATAGCATTTGCGTAATCACCCAGGCTGTTATATGTTACTGCTATTAAGTAATTTGCGTGTGAATTTTTGATTGATGTATTCACTGCATTTTTATAACATTCTATAGCTTTATGATGATCTTTGAGAATGTTGTAAATAGAACCTAATTTTACAAATGCATCACTATAACGAGGATCAATGGTTAATACTTCTTCTAATAAAGTTATTGCCCTTTGATGCTCACCTATCTCAGCAAGGGATATTGCTAAATAATATAAGGTTGCTGCTTTTTTCTCCTGAAGGCTTATGGCTTTACTTAACTTTGATACAGCCTCAAAATGCTCACCATATTTTTGCAAGGTTATTCCCCAGGCTAAATAAAGATCCGGCAGGTTTGAGTTAATTGTTTCAGCTGTTTTATAGCATTCTATTGCTTCATCATATCTGCCTAATGCAGTTAATGTTTCACCAAGTTGTATATGGGGTTCTACTTTTACAGGATTGATATTAAGAGCAATTTTTATTTTTTCTAATGCCTCATCATGCCTGTCAAGTCTGGAAAGCGCTATTGACCAGTAATGGAAAACGTCAGCATTATTAGGCTGTATATTATTAACTGTCTCAAATCTTTCTATTGCTTCATTGTATTTTTCAAGTTCACTAAGTATAACTCCCCAGAAAAACAATGCCTGTGTTGATCTTGGATTTATTGTAAGTGCTCTTTTAAACTTTTCTTCCGCTAAAAGTTTTTTATTCTGCTTGGCAAGTGCAACTCCCCAGCCAATATATGTGTCAATATCTTTGGGATTTAATTTGATAGCTATCTCATATCTTTTCTCAGCTTCATCCATATTGCCAAGTTCAACAAGAGCAGCAGCCCAAAGCGAATAAGCTCTTGCATATTCAGAGTCAATTTTAATTGCAGCAATGAACTTTTCAATTGCTTCTTCATATTTGTTCTTTTTAGCTAAGGCTATACCCCAGTTTGTAAAGCTTTCAGGGTTTTTAGGCCCCATGTGACTTGATGATTCAAACTTTTCAATAGCTTGGTCTATATCACCCGTATTTGCAAGGAAAATACCCCAGTTCACAAAGGCCTTAGACGGAATATAAGTATCTTTTGAAGCTGCTTTATATTCAGTTACAGAGTCATTTAACTTGGAAACTTTATTTAATATTTTCTTAAAGTGATCAAACATTTTTAAACCAGCACTTCAGCTATCTTTAACTTTTATATTATATCAGAAATATTAATCTTGGGTAATGACCTTAAAATTAACTAAGAGCCTGTCTGGTTAAAAAATATACAAATCAAGCA